>Ga0209052_1000479_pt1 | contig 12363 bp, 11 predicted proteins | sample WorMetHEROISLAND_2_FD_187409 | JGI IMG/M metagenome (GOLD analysis project Ga0209052, IMG submission 187409) | Marine gutless worms symbiont microbial communities from Max Planck institute for Marine Microbiology, Germany - Olavius sp. 4 HERON... | ecosystem: Host-associated > Annelida >...
AGCTGTCTTTGTTTGCCTGTGTAACTGTGTGAATACTATAGACATGAAGCTTCAGCCGTCGGTAGGTCGGTAAATCGGTAATCGGTAATTTGAAAATGAAACCGGTAACCGGTAATTTTACCGGTTACCGGTTAACCGGTAACCGTTTAACAACCTTAATGTGACTGTAATATCCACATTGTGTATGGTATAAAACTATAATTGTTATCTCATCTGACATTTGTAATGCACCAGACCAGAAAGTTGTAAATGCGAAAATGTTGTCGGTTTATTTTATTAAAATAAGTGGAAGCAATTGCCAATTTGCAGTATGTTTTTTCAATACCTAGATCTTTTTCCTGTGTCGAATAACGTAAATATTAAATATGTTCTTTATATGTGTACTGCAGAAACAGGAGAAGTGTGGTCAAAACATGGTGTGTTGTCGTTTGATGTATAATAGGTTTCAACGTGGAGACTGTGGAATACAAGAACATCAGCTTTACAGTGTGGGATGTTGGAGGCCAGGATAAGATTCGTCCACTATGGCGGCATTACTTCCAGAACACACAGGGTCTGTCCTCTCGGCTTCTTACAACACATAGATTGTGTTTTTGATTTCTAAATTTTCTATCATGCATTATAACTAAACTTTCCAGATTTTGGTCTGGGTGAAATCGTGTTCCTTTAATTAGCATTTAGTCTCATGAAAATCCGACATCGAGGTGAGTGACTTTGACATACATTACAGTGCTTTGTCGACTCACTGACATTGCTGGTTATGAATGTAACGTCTCCATCTCGTGATTTTGGGCTGATATTTTTAATTTGAAGGTTTCACGTCTAACACGTGACATGTTCTGTAGCTGTGAAGTGATGACTTGCAGTAGTGTAGTGATGTTGTCCAGACTAGCGTTTTGTGGCAGTGAATTGTTAGCTTGAGGTTGTTCGAGACTACTGTATGCTATGTGTTTCAGGTAGGAATGTTAATTTTTGAGAATTTTATTTCTCCATACGAGAATTTGAGTTCCCGGACTCATCTTGTACTCGAATTGGACCATGCACTTACCGATGCCTGACCTTAATGCACACTGCAGAGACGACGCCACTGCGGCTGCTGCACAACAATGCCCAAGGCACATCGCTGGTCTCCGCACATATGCACGCACTTGTGAAACAGGGAGGTGTACACTATGTGCAACAGACACATGTGCGGGGGTCTGCCTGCTGCATAGATGGAAGGATGGGTGTGTCCGATGTCAAGGCACCCACAAACAATCAGATCTATGATGTCAATTACCGCTTCATTTCCCACGGCCAACAGTGTGGGTTGGCGCTTAATTCGAGCTCAGATCAATCAGAAACCTCAGCCCACCTCGCCTTACCCAACTTAATTACAACCGTCAACAGTGACTCAGTGGTGAACGCAGAACCTCTATATTGCGTCGTGTTCGAATTCTCGATGGACAAGAAATATAATTCTCGAGATCGAGATTTTTTTCTGTGTCTTGATTCTCATGAGTCTCATTAACATCCCTAGTGTCAGGGCAGTGAACTGTATAGGTGTTCAAGGTGTAATTTATGCCATGTGCTTCATGGCAGTGAGCTGTAGTTATTCGAAATGTAATTTATGCCAAATGTTTCATGGCTGTTTTTGCAGTGGGAATGATCGTGAAAGAGTTGGTGAGGCTCGTGATGAACTGATGAGAATGTTGGATTGTGTTTCATGGCAGTGAATTGCAGGTGTAATTTATGCCATGTGTTTCATAGCAGTTGTGAGTGTATTTATGCTTTGTGTTTGCCGGTCTGATACTAATGATTGTGATGGGGTCGGTGAGGCTCGGGAGGAATTGTTCAGAATGTTAGCTTGTGTTTCGTGGCACTGAATTGCAAGTGTAATTTAAGCCATGCGTCTGATGTCAGTAGATTGTGGGTGTATTTATGCAGGGCTGATATTCGTAGTAGACAGCAATGATCGTGAGAGGGTCGGTGAAGCACGCGAGGAACTGATGAGAATGTTAGCTGAGGATGAGCTGCGCGATGCTGTTCTCCTCGTCTTTGCCAACAAACAGGTTTCTGATTCCACAATTGATTCTTGCATATCTGCAAGTTGCTCAGCACAGCTGAGGCTCTCCTGGGTTAATTGAAGCTGAGCTAATTGTGTGGCTGGCTGACTGACTGACTTGTTTGGTGATTATAACTAGTGTTTGTGTCATCAAGCTGCATGTCAGGAACTGCAACAAATCTGAAGTTGAAACTGCACACATTCACTTTATCACAATTCCCATCACCTCCTGCAAAACATGAGTTCCGGTTTCTAAATATAGTAACAAATATATGCAAAATATATTACATATTCTATGTGTTACCATGTATGGAAACTGGAACTTGTGTTTTCCAAAGGGTGACGGGAATTGTGATATGGAGAATAGGTAAAATTCTTGGGAGCTTGATGCTGTGCTAGCAGCAAGCATCAATTAACAGCTAGCTCTGTTTGCTCTGTTAGACAGTGCTGTAGTGGATAGGTGCTAGGTGCAAACATAGGTAGCTGAATTAACAGCTACCTATGTTTGCTCCTAGCACAGCTGCTGTACACTCTTCCTGATTCAAACTTCCAAGTTCCATGTACCAGTACTAACCTCCGCTTCTTTCATGCCCTTTTCATTGTCTATTCCCACCATTTGGAACTCACTGCCTTACAACGGTTGCTAGCATGTACGCCTAATACCTTTTTGGAAGCAAAATGTCCTTAGGACATTTTATTTCCTGTTGGCATTCTCTGCCACCCACGGTGACCTATCCAGTGCCTTGGATTCATTTTTTTCCATTTTGGAGCTTTGTAAATTAATTTACTTAGTTACTTAAATCTACTTACATTATTGTAGGATCTTCCGAATGCAATGAATGCGGCTGAGATCACGGATAAACTCGGTCTTCACTCTCTGCGCCAACGTAACTGGTACATCCAGGCAACCTGCGCCACGAGTGGCGACGGACTTTACGAGGGCCTTGATTGGCTGGCCAACCAGCTCAAGAACCAGAAGTAGGTCGGGTCGCATGACCTGACATAGTTGTGCAGCCGTGTCAACGTATGCAATGAGGTCGACTGAATCTGTATGATGCTTGACAAGGCTTCACTGTCGTTCGTCTTATCTTTATTATCATTCTGTTTTATGCTGCACGTGTATATACAACATACAAGGTGGACCAGAAAAGTATGCCAGTAAAATTCTGTTAATAATGATGCTATATACTTGCAAAAGATGTAGTTAGCTTTTTAAATATCATGTTTTGCACCAAATTATTCCTGTCATCATCTATTCTATATGCAGTTGTAGGCACATAATACTGGCTGGAAAAACTAGTGGGATGACATAGAATATGTAATTTATCTGCACTCGTTAAATGTCTGAAGAACTTGTGAACGAGATTGTTGAATATCCGAAGCCTTTTTATTGATGAAAGTAAATTGATGCTAAGAATAAATTAACTGTTTTTTTTCTTGTATGTTTATTGTGCGTAACAGCTACCTTGCCTGTGACTGTGGATTACTTTTCTGGTGCATCCTGTAGATATATGCAGTGTCTATATGTGTTTGCTAATGTAGTGAGCCGGTTAGTGTGTTAGACAGGTTAATAATAAGATCTTGGGCTGGCTGGTGATGTAATGTATTACATACCGGTACTAGAGGTTTCACAGCTTGCTAGTTGACGTGTGGCTTGTGGTGTATTGTGTTATACATGGAGGTCTGTATCACAGCTTTGTTAGTTGATGCACTACTGATATCACAGTAATAATAATAATAATAGTTGTTGTTAGGTATCTTAGTCAAAGATTCATGTGAGAAAATAGACATACATAGACATGCACCGTAGAAGTTTTTGACACTACTGCCGGTTGTATTGTATATAAACGGTAGTCCTATCGTTTGGCTTCGAATCAATTGGTAACTGGCAGTCCTCAAATTATACTATTGAACTGTTTCATAGTATTGAAAAAATAATATTATATTTTGTGCTTCAGTGTTTTGTCACGGTTATAATGTCAGCTTTTAAACAGAAAGGTGATTTGTGTGTACGAGATGAATTGATGATAATCGCCAGTGACCGTGTTCTCATAAGGCACATTATGATTTTGCTGCTGTTCGCCACGTGCACTGTTGGTTGGCTTGTAGGTCAGCAAGCTATTGTGTGCTTGTCATGGCAAAGTGTCGCATTGTCGTCTTGACAGGCATTTAATGACAGCAAACGCAACTAAATATTGACAGTATACATATTTTAGGTATCAGTGTGCACTGATTAAGTGGTAAAAACAAAATTTGTCGTTACTAAAAGAAATTAAAAGGTATCAGCAGGACTGGAAGCCACAGTCAATCCGTTGTAGTTCCAGGCTCTTCGCCACTATACTGCCGCAGCTTCTCAATGACTGCGCTATTTATTGGTCAGTGTAACTTCGAATATATACATAGAGACCTACCGAGAATAAAATATATATGTGACATTATTATGTGTGTGTTTGCTGCTATTAGAAGCCTCTTTTGTCATGTCGTAATTGATATCAACTGATTCTGCAGTTTGCAGTTGTTTGTGTTCTGATGTGTTTGTGGTTAATTGCACGCTGATGCTGCGGAGATTCTACCACACTTGACGTAGCTAGAGCACTTGGCACATCTGCCTGGTTAGAGTTAAACTACTAAAGCGATATGTTATCATATCGTGAAGACTTCATTTGTCTCCGTATACTGACTGGTGTTTGTAGAAGGAGGTCTCCTGGGAACCGTTTGTGCATTGCCTCCAATAAACGATTGATAGATGGTTGAATATGGCTTTGCTGCTTGGTTTTGGGGCCTGTGTGCAAGATAACACAAAAGGTTATGAATGGAATGTGACGAAATTTTGAGAGGGGTTGGACAGCCAAAGAAGGGGGTGGTTATATTTCGGTGGCGATCCGGTTTTTTGTGTGTTCTGGATCATTCAGATTTTTTTAACATTTGAAGATAGCCCATGAACTAGAATCGCTTTTGTCCGCCAGGTGGCAGCACAGTATTCATCGGGGGTTTGAGAGCACTGATCACTCCTAGTTACCTCGATGGCACATTCTATGGTGTACAGTTTACTTGTGTATAAATGGCTGGTGGCATAATCATCATACGTATGTCTTTGCGTCTGTGTAGATATGTGGTATATTTTATTTTATTCCGGCTTGAACAGTTTATTTTACGTTTAGCTTGCTTATGCGACGTCTGCTTGCTGCTCTGTGCGGGGTTGCCACTTATTTGAAACTTTGCCAGAAACCCTTGAAACTGTTGGCAAACTGCTGTCGAAATTGGTGATTTTGAATTCTGGTTATCGGTCTAGCGTTGTACAGTAATAGCTACGTACGTATGTGTGCTGGCAAAGTGTGGGAGTTGGCACTGACAGTCTGACCCCGGCGTAGATTTGCATGTGAAAGTGGGGTAGTGTGGGTGTTGGCCAAAAGACTGTGGTTCCAAACAGCTGTCAGATGCGTCTTCTCTGCTCGTTGCCGTATGTTGTTTGTGCATGTCAAATAAGATAAATTAGCTACTAGTGAATGGGTTGGTTGGTGCTGACCCCCGACATAGATTAGCATGTGCATGCGGACCCCATCCCAACAACTCCCATATTGGGGCTAGATCATTGTTGTACGTTAACATGGCAACATCGCCATCACAGAATGTTAAACAGTGAAGAAGTCAACCACTGGAAGGACACATGAGATGATGCAAGTTCTCTTGCGCCAATCTACGTGTTTTTGGAGTCGAGTGACTGGATAGGTGGCAGAAATTTTGAGGATTTTCCCAGTGTCGTGATATTGAAATCGTAATTGATAGGTCAGTGTGCTCCTCACTATTGAAACCATTCCATTTTCTCTATAGCCTATATCCGGCATGTGTTGCTTGGGACAGAGTTAGATGAATATTAATGAAAATGTCAGGGAATTCCGCCAAGTGGTTATGCATACCCTGTAATTAATTGACGGACTGACTGACTGACTGAGTGTGGTCTGATAATGGTAATATGTCAGTGCACGGTACATTTGTATGATGAGTCTCTCCGTCTGTCTGTCTGTCTGTCTGTCTGTGTGTGTGTATTAAATGTACTGCTGTCGCTGCTGTCATTGCTGTTACTGTCGCTCTGTTGTCCCGGTAAGCTTGCCTCGGGATACACGTAGGCCTGTGTCTTATTTCACTTCAAACTATGAAAAATAAATAAACAAGCAAAGACGTTGGCCACGTACCGACATGATATGCGGCCGTCCACCGAGCTATACGTACTCGCCCACTGCACTGTGCAACCCTAACCCTCACCTTTGACCTTTTAGCAGTTATTCCCATGCGCTTCGGAGAATTTTCACGCTGACTTTAGTTTTCTACGCTTTTTCCATTTCGAGTTACCAGCCTGTACGGGACGAACGGGCAAGACGCGTATTGCGGCCTGTTGTTGGGACGGCTGCACAGTGTGGAGTAACCAACTGCTAGACTGTGTATAGCCACTATAACGGTTGCTTCCAGAACAGCACACGACTGAACTATAGAATTAGTCTTTAGGTGTCATTACGAATTTACGATCAATAACATTTTTGTAGGCCTATGCTGCGGCCGGATGTAAAGACTATACAGGGTGTTACAGAAAAAAGACAAAGTTCTATGCGCCGTAGCTTTATGACCATGAGTTTTGGTCACACGATTTTAACGCTGTGTCTTGATAACGCAAACACTGGCGAAGTTTGAAGACGGTAATTAAATATTCTCTATGTCAGCTGTTGTGCGAACTACTCGAAAAGTACCATTTTCAGTGAAACTCACGATAGAAACAGTTTCATCACAAAATAATAGTAACAACTAACAAAAATGTTCGTTTGTATCCAGCCTACGAACGAACGTGCAACAGCAGCCGTTTAGACCACTGTTCAATAGCATCATTTACGGCCTGTTAGTTATCAGCTAATCAATCAATCAGTCAGGCGCACGTGGCCTATGGCAAAGAAAAAGAACAAAAACTTCACTCAACTAGGCAATTCGCAGTCAACAAGATCCACAGAATAACTAAGCTACGGTAAGGGAAATCTACTGCAGATGCTCAGCGCTTATTCCACATCGTCGGTGTGCTTGATCGTGCAAATGCAAAAATACATAGAGCCTATCGGCTGCTGCAGAATGTCCCCAAATTAACTAATTCGCGGAATTTAGATTTAAGTGGCGAGTTAGACGGCCGAATGTAGTCAGAAGACGTCAATTTTGTCCGCAGGAAGTTTTGTTTGCCGTGTTCACAAGCAGTTTGTTGGACGGTAATTTTCTGCAAACATCGTGGCACAGCGATACTTATTTTTACAGTGAACGGCGCAAAGATTATCTTCTGCAACACGCTGTGCGGTTTTTCTGGAACACCTGTGTAGAAAATGTCTTACATTATTAATGAGAACACGTGTATGCGCAATTGTCGCGGGCAGTTCGCTATGGCGCCGGTTGCGGGACCTATTCATTGATCGGTTGATGAGTAAATACAGTAGCCTAGTAAACTTGCTTAGCATGAGTCCCCCATTCTTTTAAGTTTTTACTCATTTCTTCGATAAATGTAAAGTTATAGTTCTCATTCAGAAAAAAATAACACAATGTCCGCTTTGCGAATTTGGAAAACGTTTCATTTTAGGCCTGTATATGCAACCACGGCTTTACGCAGATACACGGCCGACCGTCGGCGTGTCAATGTCTTTGTGAAGCCGCCTTTATTAATCGCAGCTACCAATGAACAGTAGTGGGGCGGGGACCGCAGTCCCCCACTTTGTTCCAGGGAGGGAACGCATTCCCCCGTCATTTTACTAAAGTAGGCTATGTATAAGTAAGTAAGATATTAAAACGTAGCCTACATTTATATAGCGCATAACGTTAAAATAACTCCAATGTGCTAAAATCCATGGGAAAATGCCACATATATATGATGCTATCTATAAGTAGTGTATGTCTTTTCTGTCATTCTGTACCGTTACTGCTTGTGCTTTTATTTTACAATAGCCTAACCGAGAAACCTACAAAAGTATAATAATTTTTAACGTACGCGCATTATACTAACTTTATTTTCACTCTTGCACATTTTCAACTTTTTCAAAGAAAGCGCAAAACATGAAAAGTCAAGGAGGATTTAATATTATCTTCTACGCCACTGCGTTTCAGGCGTCTCCCAGTGGCATCATGGCAGGGCGGCAGGATCGGGGCAATTGCCTCTTTCCTAAATTTTAAATTTTCTTCCGGAAAATTTTCGTCTAAAAATGCAAAATTTGGAGCTTAAAGTTCCCCATGTTGCGGGAATTTGGGGGCAAAATTAAAATTTTGAGCACTCATAATCTCCTCTCTCGGAAATTGCAACTTACTGTCTGTCCGAAAAATTGCAGCTTCCTGCCGCCCCCTACTTTTTTAAACGACGACGTCGCTCCAGGTCGCTCGTCCCCTCAGTTCTCTTGAAGGTCTATAGGCCGCCCCTATAGACCCGTGCGCATGACGGCTATCGGTCGCTTGGTCTATTCATTCAGTCAGTCGTTGACGCTGCAACCAATCAATGCGTTGCTATGCCGACCAGGTAGCATCGCGTCGCAGTCGTTTATTGGAAACCACTCCGCTCGCTGCAGGTCTCCAAATTGTTACAGCTCGACGGCGGTCTGTCTGCATGCCTGCTAGCCGGCTGTAACTTCCTGCAGAGACGGGTAGAAAACCGTATTTTTCTGTTCGTTGTGGACATTTCGCGTATAATGAGGTAGATCAATCAATTAGTGAGTGAGTGAGTGAGTCAATCATAGATCCTGCGTGTGATTTTGACAGCTTTAGATAATTTCTCAAGACAATCATGTTCTGGCTAAAGAGTACGGGGTTTATGAATAAACGTTTCACTTACTTACTTACTTACTTACTTACTTACTTTCTTACTTTCTTACTTACTTACAGTAAATCAAAACACATTATATTGTGAGCAAAGCGAAGACAATATAATTATAATACAAAGCGTATATAATTATGTAGTAGGCTAGCTGGTATTAAACATGTGTGAAACGTAGGTCTATACGTTTATTTCAGGTTGGTGCCTGATTATAACTGCGAGTCGATCGTGACAAAGTCGCGTGATCAATCAAACGTTCCATTGAATACACACAGTTCGCTGACAGCGGCGGGGACATGTCCAAGAAGCCGGTGCCGAAGTTATCAGCGAAGTTATCAGCGGCGCAGAGAGCGTTGGAGTTGAAACAGCAACTGTTCACTGAAGAACTGATCATCACCGATACTTTAATACAGTCACTGGCTGCTGCTGCAGCTGATACTGATGAAGATGACACGCCACTTGATCAGGCCGACGTCGATGTCATTAATAAGGTAACACCATCTTAAGGTTTTATGTAATTGGACGAAGTTTTGTCTTCTTCTTGTCGTGCTTATGTTTTTATGTCTACACAGTCAATTATTTGCATTATTTGCATGTCTGTGCTGTCTTTTAGCGTAGGCCTAATGAAGATTGATTGATTGATATGTCACTATTGCAGGATTTCGCACCCGGAGTACATGTATAAGGTTCAGACTTCCACAGTTTTCTTCTTTCTTTCCCTTCCCTTCCATTCTCGCCCTTCCCGTCTCCTCCCTTCCTTTATTGTTTTCTTTTCGTTTAATTGGGCTAGAAGGAATGGGCGACTTCGCAAAGCATTGTTCTACTACATGTAGTTACAGGATTTATCTACTAGTTAACCTACAGGATTTACGGCAGAATTAACGGAAAGAAAGGAAAGGGGGAACGGAACCAGCCATAGGAAGATTAAGACACGCTTGAGATTTGCATTTAGTTTTACTTGGCTTTCAATATGTCGTCTGTTGGCTGTAAGTTACGTACACTGACAATTTTTCATTTCACAATGTTGTGTGTTTATATTGCTTTTGATAAACATGTCAATTGATCGTTGCGCCAACTGATGCCGCATTGCGATCTGAATCACCTGATGATCGCTCGATCGTAACAAGACGTAAGAAATTCCCGTGCTTCCGGTTGCCGTCCGTCACTAAACAAAACCTCTGTCCCAAAATTTTTATCAGCTAGACCATCAAGAATTTTGTGCAGTTTTTTTTGTATGCTTTCAAAGCCTTGACTGAAACAATACTGTTTGCATTTAGTCCGTTATAGTGCAGTATTCGTTACTTCAGTTCCCATGGGTATTACTCAGTGTGTGAGTTTGTTTTCAATGAGCTGTTGTGTGACCTAATATCGTACAAAATGTCAAAATAAAAATACAAAATAAGTAAAAAATATTCCCCCATCTCTGCTTTTTCGCCAGCCTGCAACCAGAAGCACGGAAATTTTTAGGCCTCGCTCGATTGCACCAGATAGTCTTTCTCTGTCTCTATGTTGCAACTACGTGGCGACCGTGTTGCGCAGGCGTCAAGCAGGAAGGACAAAGTGACGGCGCTGCTGACTGCTCTACAGAAGAACTGGAAAGACGAGTACATGCACAGACTGTGTGTGGTCCTGGTGGAAGTTGCTTGTGTGGTCCTGCGGAAGTGCATGTGTGTGGTCCTGGAGTCGGCCAACACGTGGCTGCTGGACGAGCTCAACACGGAGCTGGAATGTGAGAACGGGAAGCAGGTCATTAGCGAGGCGATTGACTTGGAGAACGGACGAATCGTGTTCAAGGAGTTCGGCAACGAGCGACGTCTGTCGGAGCTCGAGAAGAAGCGACTTCACGCTCTGCTCAACCGCAAGTCGCAGTGTACGAGGGACATCTGGCAGACAGACTTCACTGTCCACTCTCGAGACTTCAGCCTACTAGAACAAGAAACAGGAAAGATTGCCAGAGAAGATAAAGTCGACACAGAAGTAGTCTTTACTGTCCACTCTCGAGACTTACAGCCCATTAGAACTTGGAACAAGAACGACTGTAGTAGACTTGAAAGTCAACACAAGATACAATGACGTTTTCATCACTAATGTTATAAGCTTGCATCTATAGGAGGGAATAGCATGTCTACCGTCGAGACTTTGATATATTAGAACTGGGAACAGGGACGAATGACGGAGACTAGAAAGTCTACACACGAGACTTCAGCGTCTATAGCTTATTAATTCAACAACGTACCAACACGTCACGTTTATTAAGGGTTCATGGGCGTCAATAAACATTCACCCATCTTATGTACCAGAGACTTCAGCGTCTTTGTCGCTAAGGTTGGAAGACTAGAGCGTTGATAGCTACGAGGGACATCTGGGAGAAGCAGTTCGACCGGCTGACGTCCAAGCTGGATGCGGCGACTACGCACAGCAACACGATAGACTCCGAGGCGCTGAGGATGTCCGGCGACATCGAATCGTTCATCGAGACGAACGCCGCGCAGAGTTTCAAGAACCGCGCCGTCGTCAGCATCGCGCGGTGTACCGGCGACGTGTTCCGCGACCTGCCGGCAGTACAGAAGCTGGAAGTCCAGCTGGGCTGCCTCACGCAGCTGTCCGGACAGAGCTGTCTGGAGAGAGACAGCATTGGCGACGAGAAGGACAAGGTGATGAAGAGGATTGGAGCCGACAACAACAACAAGCAACAGCCGAACAGCGTCAACAATACCAGATTCACTGGTAGACCGCTTAGACTGCGTAACTCACTATCACGTAGAAATATTCTTTGCGTCGATTTAACGTCACTTCTGAGCATAGATGAATAATAAACGTTAAGAAAAAAACAGTTTTACAAACATTAAAATGCGCTGCACGCTTTTATGAAAAAGGACGTTTGTAAACGCGCTGAATCGAAAACGTGGCGGAAACATGACCGTCAGTTACTTGACGTATTCAGTGACCCGATCCTTTGCATTCATCAAATGCTTGTCATTGCACACAAGTGAGTAAATTTAAATACAAAATTGCTATTATGTAACGCGACGATTAATGCTTCGCAGTGTGCGCCAGTAAATTTACTGAAATTTGGTGCACAACTGGGAAAAGTGCAACTGTAATTAGGGGGCCTACCTAGGTCCATACTTTTGTATGGAGCACAAATGACAGACCCCAAAAAATGTCGCAGCAGCGTTCAATATTAAAATCACGTTTGAGATGTCCATTACGCAGGGGCGTCGATCCCTATGGGACAGGGGGGACACGTCCCCCAATATTTGGACTGGGGACATTATCACGAATGTCCCCCCCAATATTTCTAGAGTAATAGCAGCTACTTTTTATCCATGCAATATTTTCTTCATAAGTTGAAAGAGTTTTTAGTCTTTTTAGTCTTTAGCCGACTAGTGCAAGGAGTCGTTGGGGCCCTGTAATCTAATCAAGAAGGTCACAGTAAGGTGAAACGCAAGTTCAAGTTCAGTTCATGACTCTGTTCCACACCTGCTGTGAGACC
>Ga0209052_1000480_pt1 | contig 12362 bp, 12 predicted proteins | sample WorMetHEROISLAND_2_FD_187409 | JGI IMG/M metagenome (GOLD analysis project Ga0209052, IMG submission 187409) | Marine gutless worms symbiont microbial communities from Max Planck institute for Marine Microbiology, Germany - Olavius sp. 4 HERON... | ecosystem: Host-associated > Annelida >...
GGTCAGGGTTGGATAAGTAAATAAACCACTAAATGTAGTGGCATGCATATGGCGACAGGCAGTATACGAGGAGTAGATATCTACTAGTACGGTCGGCTTCCCCTAGCGACAGCTGGGCTCTTGTATTGTTAAGTGTCTGAACAGTTCTAATGATATGGTGAGGTCTGTGGCTACCCATGGTGTCTGTGTACGCAGAATGAGGTCCCCGGTTGGTCATAACGCCCAGCACTGTGCAGCTGTGTATGACCTTTCATTGGAGGAACACTGGTCCTTGCTGTGTCAAATATGGTCTGCGAACTCTTAGCTTGTGTGAAATTAACCAGATTTTTGAGTTATTACTTGTCAGACATCACAATGCATTTCTGCCTAAGTTTCGTGCCAATGAAGTTGATTGTTTTATTGAACATTTATGTACCGCATAATCGTTTATTTTTTTTCATTTTCTGTATATTATTTTGCTTGGTGTACTCTTGTATGATGTTCATGTTAAATAAATAAACAAATTTTATTGGTTCTACTAATTAGACTTACGCAGTTAGTCTTTTATCACATGCATTGTGTTGCAGTCCGTCTGAGTGTCAGCTGTCGTCCAGTGTCGGAAGTGCTCCCCACTCGTTTCCAAACTTCCAGCACCCGTCGCACGAACTGCTGCGTGAGAACGGCTTTGTCTGGCAGGTCTATAACAAGTATCACACCAGATGCCTTAAAGGTATCCACATCTTTTCTTTTTTTGTCACGTTTTTACGTGCGACAGCAGGAACTGCTATAGCGCGTCTTAGCCATCGCAATTCTGTCCGTCCGTCACACGGGTGGATCAGGCAAAAACGGTGCAAGCTAGGATCATCAAATCTTCACCATCAGCTGCCCCAAAGACCTAGTTTCAGGATCTGTAACGCTTTTCGAAAAATTCCATAGGGGTCACCCCAATTTTTAATCCTCCGGCGGTCCGCTTTCTAGCTTGTAGCTAAGCTTAGCAAGTTGACGTCGTGTCCTCGGCCCGGCGCTAACGGGCCCAACAGGCCAAGGCCCACGAAGCCCCGCCCACTAGTCGTACGAGCTTCACGGAACAGCCGCTACAAGGCCATTCGTCGTTAATTTATAGCTTCTCTCTCGGTCAGCATTCTGCATTATGCTGCGAGCCCTGCCGTGACCGAAAGAAGTTGGGCCAAGGTTACAATTAATCACTAATAGGAAGTCATACACGGGTTTCGATTGACACCGAAAGCAATGACCTTGAATGGCCTTGAGCACTAAAATAGAGGTTTTTACGGATTTTACATTTGTTCGCAGGGGCCTTCATACATGCACTGCTGTCGCGCGTTCCCTTTGCGTTAGCTGGGCTTTCTTGTTACTATTTCCTTGCAGCTGCAAGTCATTTCTTTCAGTGTTTTGGTGCTGATGGTTGGAAGGAAGCATGCAGCCTTTACAACTGCCTGCCATTGCGATTCTCCACCCAAACCCACACTAACGTGTTAGTATTTTATGTTGAGTTTTCATTTCGGCCTTTCCGTTTTGTGCTTGTGTTGATGTTTCTGTATCTATGTAGGTTTGTTGTGTAGATTAGTAAAATTATCATCAGTGTTAACTCCTCAAAAGTGTGCCAGTGAAACGTTGATGAAAACTATTATTTGTGACAGCTGAAACATAAATGAAAAATTATTTTTGAACAGTCTTTGTTGGGCATGTGCTAAACATTCTACCGAACTTACTCTTCACAATTAAGTTTAGGTTTTTGATAATTACAATGTGCCACCTTCCTGTTCTTTGCAGAGATGGCTCTTTCATGTGTGTTTCAACACATTGCATGGCTAACTTGGTAGTTGATTGAATACAAGATGGTGTACCCACAAATGGTGACTGGTCTTGGTGCTAACCTGGCTGAACATTGAGTAGCTGCATTTTTGTGCCATTACCACAAGGCCAAACTGCCAGCTGTAACGTATCTCATGCTGTGTCAAGTGAATGGTGCATTTGTGTAATTATTGGCACTGAACAGAACGCTGGCGGTTAGGCATCGGCCAGTCAGCCGAGATGAACACTTTGTTCCGGTTCTGGTCGTTCTTTCTCCGTCAGCACTTCAACCACAAGATGTATGATGAGTTTCGTCAGCTGGCCGTTGAAGACGCTGCTTCTGGATACAGGTAGTTGTGTGTTCTCGGTTCAATCATGCGTTCCAAGCATTGTGTCCATAATGGTGCCTGGCGTTGAGTTGCCGTCTTCATTTGAATAGTCACAGTCATTCCGAAGCAGGCAGCACCAGTTGCCGAAACGTCAACAACAACCTAATAGATGAAGGTTGTAATCTGATGAACTTATATAACTTGTTAGTTGTTTGATTTACTTGACAATTGCAGTTTAATTAAGCTGCTGTGGATGGCCACTCTGAAGAACGACCTATCTCTGCACAACCTCACCTATGAGGATGCTATCAAAATGGCCCTGGATAAGCCGCTGTGGGGACTATTGGCAGCAAGCGGAGCTATGCACTGATGGTGCATGCCGAATAATGATGATGATGATGGTTAAATTATGTTGAAAGGTCTCGGTGTGGTAAAATCCGAAACCCAACGTGGATGATGGCACAAAATTCAAAATTTGCATAATTTTATGCCATTGCCACAACTAGTTGCCTAGTGCATACCCGTGAAAGGATGGCCAGGCTAAGTTAGACTTGGCCGTTGGTTAAATACCAAGTTGGTGACTGGTCGCCATCTCTGATGCTAACACAGCCAAGCTGGCGTGATCGTCCTTCATGTATTATAAAGTAAAATTTGTTAATGAATAGAAAGCAGAAAAGATGGTTGTGTTGTTGCAGGTACGGCATTGAATGCCTGTTCCGATTCTACAGCTACGGCCTGGAGCGGAGATTCCGTGCCGAGTTATACAGCGACTTTCAGCTGGAGACTATCCGTGACTATGAAAACGGTTTGTTGCACACTTTTTTTGTCTGCAAAAAAGCACCCGGGAATGTCTGGGAATTTGATAGGTGTCAGGGAAATGTCAAGGAAGTTCTGTGGGGGGGAAGATTTTGAGTGGTGAGGCTGTGGAATTTTTTGTGATGTTGCTTAGCTTAAGGAACGACCGACTAGATTTTGGTGGCAGTAGATTGTGAATCGATTTTGATATGTATACCTGATTGTATTCACTGCTTGTGTGATCTGGAAGAATAAAACTCTGTACAGGTGCATTTATTTATTTATGCCAGTCTTTGTAGCAGCTGTTAGTATCTTGTTGTTTGTTTCTGCAACAGGTCAGCTGTATGGCTTGGAGAAGTTTTGGGCCTTCCTCAAGTACTCGCGTCGCAACGTAAGCGTTGACCCGAAACTTCGGCAGTGGCTGGCGAAATATCAGCGGCTTGAAGACTTCCGAGTTGATGTTAGTTTTTCCTGTTCACACATTTATCAGCACAACACTGTGTAATTTCATCTCACTTGGGGGGCTCAGTTGACGTGGGTGGTTAGTTATTGCAGGACAGCATACTTCTGAGCATAGTCCCTTAGTGCTGTCTCAGTACAGTGTAGATTGATGTCCACAATATATCTGTCATTTCTGGTATTTTTTTTTACTTTTTGTCCCCTCTGTGTGTTTGCCTGTATGTCTGTCCATTTAATTACTCTGAAGGTTACGAATGGATTTTGATGAAGTTCTTTCGTGGAATGGTAAAGTGACTATCGGCTTTTTAGCTGAGTAATAATGATAAATAGTGGATCTGTGGCTCAAGCCGATTTGCCTGGTCTAGCGGCTGCCTGGAGCTGTGCTGCATTCATTACGTGAACTGAGTGAACTCTCGCAATTGCTGTAGCATGGTGACAGCATGATAAACGTTCTCATGTGTATTAGGTGTACTCATGTGATCTTCACAAACTTATGAACACTATTCTGTGCGAACTGAAAAATTTAAAAGATCTGTTATCCCTTTTTCCGGTAACAATTATCAATAACATTTTATCTGGCGTTTTAGCTATAATTGCATTTTATCTGACACTTTATGTAGCGTTTTTTTTATTACATCGTATTGCATGGTATAGGCTAGTGTAGGCTATACATGTACCGTATTGTCGCAATCCAGCCTTTTGGCTGCAACACCACAATAAATTTCATTTCATTACTACTACTACTACTATTGTTATTATTGTTGCGTGCTGAAAGTGGCGTGTGTTGTTCTGTTCAGCCTGCAGCAGTGAGCAGTGCTGGCGGTGCTTGTGGTGGCACCGAGACTGCATGTAGAGGACCACGCCGTGACTCCGAGAGATCAGCAGCCTCTGGCCGCGGTAAGAAGATGACAACAGCCGTCACTACCACCTCAGCCTTACCACAGTCTACCGAACCTTGCAGCAAACCCACAGCAACGGAAATCCCATCTCAACAGCAGCCAGCGGAAAACCCCGAGTCCTGCGGTGGAGGCGGTGTCACATCGGAGTTTGAGTTGAAGAACGAACCTTGCATCACATCCATAGCAACGGAAATCCCATCTCACCAGCAGCCTGCGGAAAACCCCGAGTCCTGCGGTGGAGGCGGTGTCACATCGGAGTTTGAGTCCAAGAACGAACCTTGCATCACATCCATAGCAACGGAAATCCCATCTCACCAGCAGCCTGTGGAAAACCCCAAGTCCTGTGGTGAAGGCGGTGTCGCGTCGCAGTTTGAGTTGAAGAACGAACCTTGCATCACATCCATAGCAACGGAAATCCCGTCTCACCAGCAGCCTGCGGAAAACCCCGAGTCCTGCGGTGAAGGCTGTGTTGCGTCGCAGTTTGAGTTGAAGAATGAACCTTGCAGCAAACCCACAGCAATGGAAATCCCGTCTCACCAGCAGCCGGCGGAAAACCCCGAGTCCTGTGGTAGTGTCGTGTCGGAGTTTGAACCAAAGGATGATTCGGAGCATGTGGCCGAAGATGATACCACTGAGCTTCACACGTAAAATCGCAGCATCTCAGCTAGTTGACAGGGTGACCACTTGTGTGGAAAACTTAGAAATGTCAAACGATTTGACAGCTGCCAGAGAAAAGTTGGGGAATTGTCAGGGAAGAAATCTTGTCAGAGAACGCTGTTTATTGTTAAATTTGTGTTTGGGGCAGCACCAGTATCTATTAGCATAGTATTAACACAGTATTTTTGACGGTGCATTTTCTGGTGCATTGCATTATAATTTTATACTGTTATTCATTATCATACCGTTAATATGCGTGACATCGTTACGAGTGTGACAAGGTGCCAGGGAATCTGTCAGTGATGGAGAGTGGTCACCCTGGCTGGAAGTGATGTTTGGATTCACTGACCAACTTGAGCATCGTATCGGCCAAGTGGCGGTGCTGGTTACGGGAATATCATGTCGTCATTGGTCAACTTGCCAGCAACTGTTGTTGAGTTTTTGCTGGTTGCATAATGCCCAAAGTTTAGCAATGATCTCCGCCTGGAGGACCAGTATTGTTGGCAAATAGTCCGTATTATGGTTCTTTGTGCAGAACTGTTAACAGTAACCGCAGTTGGACGATAAACGTCGAACGATGTACACATTCTTTTCTCTGTAGATTTTGGCATTCTGTTCTGCCATTGCCATTTTCCACGTTATTTTTGCTGCCGTCCGTTCCGCCCGATAGAGCCGTATGTAAATATCCCCACAGGCAGAGAGATGTAGTTGATGCATTCGTAGTCAAATGGAGTGAACTGACACTGACATTGTAGCTATGTTGAGTGGATGGTAGTTAATTAATAATCTGCAGTCATGTGGGTGAATTGGTGTCACACAGGTGACAGCAAAATTTTGATGTCTCTGTGATATCCTCCGGCATTTTTCATCTGTGAATGGGATGATAAATGGCAGGTCTGTACCAAACAAGAGCTGGCTATCGCAGATTGGACACATTTGCTCAGTGTATTGCAAAGCCCCTTTGTTTTCATGAAGTCATAGAATACTTACGAACTTACTTACACTGCCTGTAGTAATTATTTTGTGAGGAGGACTTCATACGCTTTTGTTTAGCATAGAAAAAAAATTTCCATATAGAGCTGATATGATGGTATATACAGTATTCACTGAGGTGATGACTCGAACATGGGCAGAAATATAGGCATCACAGTTTGTTCATCGTCGACTAACATTTGACGTGTTACATAAGATCTCGAAATACTTTTGCTTTGGAGTATCATTCGATGAAATTATGCTCAAAGTTGCCAGCTGTTGGTTGACATAGTATGACATTTATTGTCTTATAATGAAACCAGCTGTTGTATGAGAATGTTTCATACTTCACTGAATGTGCTGTAGTTTGACAGTACAGCATTTTGAAGACTTTTCAACTATTGTCAGTGCTACGGAATTTGTGCAAGAAAAGATGTAAATAGAGAGACAGTACTCATTGATATGATGGCTTGAAGGTGAGCAAAACTATTGGCGTCGTACTTTATTCGTATGAAGTGCATTGTGGTGAAACAGGATTATTAATGCGTGGAAGTCAGAAATCTGTTCAGTGTAAAGATTTGTCGTGCCATGGTCACAGTTTACTGTTGAAGCTACTAATGCATTTTCCGTTAGAATTTTCAGTTTATCAACTTGAGTTGTTCGTAGTGTCGCACTGTGTTCATAAGCTTGCCGCACTTACGATGTGGTTTGTTGAAGTTGACTTGGAACGTAGTTTGTAGATTTTTGTGTGTGCTTTTTGGCTGCTTAGATACTTCACAGAACCCTATCCTTTACCTTGGAAATACGAGTTTCCACGTTTTATGAAATGTCCAGAAATTTTGTTTTCGACATTTCCTTCCTTGAAATTTTTGGAAAATATCTGAGTCCTGGAGAGTCTTAATTTTAGTCATTTTTAAATGTAGAAAGTCTTGGTAAACTATGTTAAGTCTTGGTAGGCTTAAATATCTCATCCTAGTGCACAGTAATGCCAGTTCTGAAGCTATGTGGTGTAAATTGCAAAAAGCTGAATTCTGTTGCAACAAATATTTTCCTAAGCAGAGCTATAGCAGTGAGTCAGATCCGCACGTTTTTCTCAGCATGTACAACCCTCCGGAGATTCGTGCAGATGAGTGGGAGAATTATACAGTGATTGTAACCATATATGATGACAAATTGCACAACAATTTTGTGACCCCATGGGCGTGTGGCATTAAATACCAGTAGGCCTATAACATTTTTCTCATTTGGTGGATTCACTCTATCCGGTGAAATGTAGTCTTTATTTTATGTCATTTTATACCCACATTATCCTGACAAAGTTTTTGCTTCTTGTAAAAGATGCTGAAATCCCCGGTGTCAGAATAGGCACCTAGTTAGCCATTGTAGTACCTGGGTTTATAATTGCTGAAAGATCTGACAACTATTTTCAGCCTTTTGGTGCATAATGAACTACGTCTGTTTTCTTTGTATTATACGTTATATTTCAATGCTATCGTTACATAACGTATTATTGACCGTTTAACTCTGTATGTGTATTTGTGTAAGATATGGTGCAGTTAGCCTTTTTTAAGTCTTTGCATAACATAGCTTAAAATGTGCTTCTAAATCCTGAGCTGTGCATTTATCAGAAGCGTGGAATCACTTGAGTTTAAAATATATATTATATAACTTAATTTGAGATAATCATCATCGTTCAGACATGGTTGGTCAACATGGAGAAGGTCCTTTTCCATCAGTTCCCACCAAAAGTTATCCATTGTGGAAAAATTGTAAGTTAGACAGAAAAGGGGAGTAGACATACTTGAAGTCTTTGCCAGTGTCTGCTCTGTCTAGTTGCATTTACTTTTTATCATGTGTTGCTAAACCGACTTGGTATCACCCTTATATTCAGCATATCCAAAACACTGCGGTCTGTCGTACTAATTACTGATCTCCAAGCTTCCTTATTCGAATCCCAGTAATACACGGAGCTAACTCTGGCTGACTGTCAGTCCACATATCCATCTGTGCATTAAATGTGTGCGTGTGAATAGATTTGTGTGGCTTCCGCGTTTACAGACGAATAAGCAATCTGATGGTGTGTTTCCGGCTCATACTTGGTCAATATTTTCGCACAGACAAGCTGTTTTTGTATTAATTGGCATAGCTTATTTAGGAAGTTTTCTATCACCGTGCATTTCTGCAGCTCCTTTTGATTGCTTATGTTATAGGATTTGTACGAATTTGTGATTTGCAGCGAGGAAGTTGCAGCTCCATGTCAAATGTAGTTGTGGTGTTGGTGGTACTTTGCATGTGCATCATTTTAGCGTGTGTAAGCCTTTGCCACTGTGTGTGCTTCACTCAGACACCGGTTGCCCCGTAGAAGCTAACGTCACTTGCCTTGGGGTTAAATAAGCTGTTATTTGGCATATGACAGGCTGGGTGATGCACTGCTGATGTTTTGCTAGAAGTATCAGTATGTTCTTAACGAAGTAATAATCCCATTACTGTCTCAGTAGATCTGAGGTATCGAAGAGGTTGCACTCAAGTCATTGTAACTAATTCTAACTTGTAAGTCAGAAGCTCCTGCAACTGGCGCACCGTAATACAAAAACAGACGTGCGGATCATCCATTTTTTGAAGCCGAGACCATCCTCGGATTCTCATTTAAAGATCCGCACAGCAGTGGATGTCATTATTTTTATTTAGTTTAATTTAACGGTCTCGGATCCGCAGTCCGTGCGCATCCTCAGTTTTTACCAACGTGTGAACTGGCAGTTATCTCAGGTGAACAATCTATAAAAATACCTATTAAGGATTAGGATCCACGTCTGCAACTTTTCGTTTATGAAAGATATGCATGCAGTCCATCTGCAGATCCGAAGTATTCTGTAATCTGCACATCTTTGGTACAAAGGTCTAGAGCTGCATAATGTGGATGTCATTATTTTTATTTAGTTTAATTTAACAGCTGTTTTGAAAATGGACCTCGTGTGCGATGAGGAAGGTGTGTGTTATATATTGATGTACATGTATTAGTGTGATTCAGTAACTTTTCTTCATTTGTTGCATAGCTGGTTTCACCGTATGGTTACAGAGTTCAAATAAATGGTCGTAAAACCGACAATCTTCAGCTTTGTTGGTATTTGTTACAAAATTGCTTCAAATGAGAAATGATACCACTGGCATAGTCAACGGCAGAATTACTTCAATGAAATTCATACCAGGCACAAAGTGTCAAAAATCGTTGCTTGCTACGCTAACGTTACTAACTGGACGTTAAAACTGAGATTTAACGCGCGATTATCTATAAGCAAAAATAGATTTTTAATCGTCAAACAACTCTGGTATTTGACTAGCTGCCGCTGGTGGGTATGTGAAACAAGTTGCTTCATTTCAATTACTTACTTATTTCTCTGCTTGGCTGCAGCTGAGCATTCTGGGATACCTACTTTATGTTTATTTGTTTTAGGTGATGTTGTAGTTTTTCAACTTTTTTGTTTGATTTTAGAGCAGATTTTGGCGGTTGGTCGCCACAGTGAGCAGGCGACATGATGGAAGTTGCTGGACCGGACAAGAGTTTGCCAGCATCTAGCGTGAAACAGGACTTTTTAGTTGGCGACCCGACAAAGGCCCAGTATCGACTTATTCGTAAGATAGGCAGCGGATCGTTTGGTGATATATACCTGGCTATAAATATCACAAACGGCGAGGAGGTTGCCGTGAAGCTAGAGTCACTGAAAGCCCGTCACCCGCAGCTGCTGTACGAGAGCAAGCTGTACAAGATCCTGCAGGGTGGAATTGGTATTCCGCATGTCCGCTGGTACGGCCAGGCCAAGGACTACAATGTCATGGTAATGGATTTGCTTGGACCAAGCTTAGAGGATCTCTTTAACTTCTGCTCGCGTCGCCTCACGATGAAGACTGTTTTGATGCTTGCCGACCAGATGCTTGGCGACGTGGAATACATGCATGGCAAAAGTTTCATTCACCGAGACATCAAGCCGGACAATTTTGTGATGGGAATCGGTCGACATTGCAACAAAGTGTACATTATTGACTATGGACTTGCCAAGAAGTACCGTGACAGTAGAACGAGGGCTCACATTCCATACCGGGAGGACAAGAATCTGACTGGCACCGCACGGTTACTAGCATCATTGTTTACTATTCTTTTGTTTTGTTGTCATCACTACAGGGTTCAGTGACAGATGAGTCCATGGGTCGGCAAGTTCCTGTCGATGTTCATTACATAAAATAGTGCTTCAATTTCCACGGGTGGCATGCGGACGGCTGGTCTTGCTTTCGTGAATTAGTTATCACCCATAATATTTTGTCATCAGCTGTGTAACAGGATAACTGGTTAACTGATGTTATATTTACACGAATATGTTACTAATAATGTTCAGCTACCTGTTACTATGGTACAGTCATTTCTTATGTTTAATATTTATTTGATGAATATACAAAAGTGACAAGTGGCTGTAGACACTAGTCAGAGCAGGACAGTTGTGTAGGGTTGTCGCAAGTCTGCCACTAGGCTGCTGTACCTAACATTGCCACTTAGTATTTGTTAGCAGACTGTGATGTGTTTGCATGTGACTGGTAGGTATGCGAGCATCAATTCACACCTGGGCATTGAGCAGGGCCGACGTGATGACCTGGAGTCGATGGGACATGTACTGATGTACTTCAACCGTGGCTCACTGCCGTGGCAGGGCCTCAAAGCGGCGACCAAGAAGCAGAAGTACGATCGCATCAGTGAGAAGAAAATGTCAACGCCGGTCGACGTTCTCTGCAAGGGTTACCCGACCGAGTTTGCAATGTACCTCAACTACTGCCGCGGACTGCGCTTCGACGAGGCTCCGGATTACATGTACCTACGGCAGCTGTTCCGAATACTGTTCCGCACTCTCAACTACAACTATGACTACGTCTTCGACTGGACGATGCTTCGACAAAGATCCTCCGCCACGTCGTCGTCCAGCATCCGAACGGCGGAATTTCAGAAGATGTGACAACAACTTTTGCCCCTAGCCAATAACTTAGTCACTTGCACACACTCGCTCTCAGACACACATACACGATTTTAATGGACATTTTGCAGTTAAACCCATCTAACCAGTTTCCCGTTTGAGTCTCCAGTTGCATTGATCCCTGTTCTGAGCCTTACCATCAGAAGACAGGCCAAAACTCTCCATTTCCGCTTTTAACACAATCCCTCCAGCACAGTCTCCATCAAATTTACTTTACATTCAACATCTCCGCACCACTGTAATCTGCCCATCTTAATTAACAAAATGACTTGTTCAAGACACATTAATTTTCTAGGCTCCATATTTTCTTCTTTATCAGATGAAAACGATGCATCTGTGAGCACAGTTTAGTCACATTTGTAAATATTGTTGTCATATGAAATACAGTTATTACCTCGGTGTAACGTTTATGCTGCTGTTAACGATCGTTTGATGCATTGCGAATAGCCTGAGTCGTATTTAGCTTTGTCGTTTGTTTTATTGCTGACTTGTTGTATTGTGTTTCCAGTCATTGATGTACTATTATTTCATGTCGTGTGAAATGTTTATGCTTTATTTTTTTCTTACTGTTGCCTGTTGCATTATATAAATGGTATGCTGTGTTATGCTTCGGGTAGGAAAAAGCTTTTCGTTACTTTTTGATGTTTCTAATATTATACAGCCCCAACCACCGTGTTTCACTGTAATACAGCCAGTGATGCCAGTTTCCACTGGTCCACAGTATGCCACGCTTCTGGTTATTTCAGGCTCCATGCAATTGCAGTAAACGTGAATTTCAGGCAAAGGCAGAATAATGTTGTGGCGATGCTAAACTTGATACCGAGTTCTTTGATAGGTCTGAAATCCATATTAACAGTTATTAAGTGTCAGTTTTTGTGGATTTTTTTTTTATGTCTTCTGTGTGTCACCATTGTATTCCGTGATGGTCCATGCATCCCTTAACATACTTATATCTAGCTTTTTATTTGGCTTTTTATGTGGAATGCCTGATCTTATTTACTTGGTAGGCTTGCAACTTGTCAGTGCGTGTTTGCGTTTTGATGTTCATATTCTTATACTTGTAGTACCTGAAAATGCAAACTAGGAAATGGCATAGAGAAAATATATCAGTCAAATGCTAGTTTGACCTGACTCGCCTGTTTTATTTTCATAGTGCAATTTTCTGCTACATATCAGAATGTTGCTTTGTGTAGTGTTCATAATTGTGTGCTAGACCCCTCAGCCGAATTTTTTATTCAATTTCGGCTGGTTAAGTAAAAATCCGGCTAGCCACATTTTTTTCGGCTGAATTTCAGCTGACAAATTTACGGCTAATTTTACGGCTAGCCGAATTTTTCAAGTCTCAACAACATTCTTGTACCTGTGTATGCAGTGTTATACACAAAGGAGTATTTTTATACGAGAATATTGACACAAATAAAATGTATGTATGTACATTTAAGCAC
>Ga0209052_1000481_pt1 | contig 12350 bp, 7 predicted proteins | sample WorMetHEROISLAND_2_FD_187409 | JGI IMG/M metagenome (GOLD analysis project Ga0209052, IMG submission 187409) | Marine gutless worms symbiont microbial communities from Max Planck institute for Marine Microbiology, Germany - Olavius sp. 4 HERON... | ecosystem: Host-associated > Annelida >...
CAGACTGAAACACGCGCGTACTGCAGTGAACACGATCACTGTGCATGAACTGGTTACGCCTACTGAGCCAGGAAGGCCAGGAACAAACACATCGTTCAACACGCCAGATATCCAAAGAGACGGGTCTGACACAGTGTACAGATCATTCACCGCGATCTTGGTCTGAAGTGTCTTTACTGTCCGCGCGGTAGCGACGGACTGCATTGTGTTCGTCCGAGTTTTCTTTTCTCTGTGACCACGATAAGTCACGAACCGCTGCACTTAGCTTGCTGCAATTTTGCACTCACACACGTACCTTGACAACTTCTACAACCCTATTACATTTCAAGGTCATCAGTCAACGGCCAAGGTCACATGGGTTTTGGGGTGTCTTTCTGTGTGCCTGATACTCGCGGGCAGTACTTAGTCTCGATCAAGGCTATCTTGATCTTGTTTATACTTGAAAAAGTTTGTTGCCTATTATTGCTAGTTTTCTTACATTTAATTTCACAAGGTAGTGTAGCGACACAGTTAAGGTGTGGTGGGATATTTAATAACCACGTTATTGCAAATTTATTATTATCGTAAGTAGCCAGTTTAATGTTCCTTAATGCGTGATCGCTCATTCGATAACGTTATTTCTTTTGCTAGTTTGAAAGTGTAATTTTATTTACCCTGTGTTGTATAAAGACTGTTTTTTTAGCTTTTCAGCTTGTAATTTCTTTTTAATATAATTACTTACTTACCTAGTAACATAATCGTAATATGTTTTAGTCATGTGTAACGGCGAATGCGTTTTGACATTTGTTGCAATAAAGAAATGAATGATGAATGAGTTCAAGCTGTTGATGATGTCCACGTATTTGAGGACATATGCGCATGTACTAACCACTAATCGAGTCTTTGCTAGTCTATGATACACTACTATTTAATGCAAGCATATTTCCGTGATGTGTCTGTATTACAGCCTACCATTTACCATTACGGTACTCATTAAAGATACAGTAGAGTTCAAAAAGAACTTCTAAAGCAATAGAATTGTTAATGAGTGGAATTTACTTAATGAGGATGTTATTAAAAGTCGCTCACTTAGTACATTCAAAAGGAAGCTGGCTCTTCATTTTAAATCCAACAAAGGGCCTTTTTAAGCTTCTAGCTTTCCCCCTTAGTATCATTGTTATAATGTGTAGTTTTTTTGTGTACCCATACTTCTTGCATCACTGCTGTTTCAAGTACTTATGACCACCCAGCCCCATTAGAGAATACAGTGAATGGTGCAAAAGCAAAATCACCAACTTGCTGCACTGTTTCTGGTCCTAAAAACGCATTCATAAAACAGCATCAATTCTGTAACATTCAAGTCCACTTCACAGGTTTAATATCAATTAACATCAACCGACAATCAAAAAAAAATAAAGTGAACAATAAGTCCAACTACGGACGTCGAGATATCGCTTGGTGCGTTAAGTGGTATCAATAGATGCAATGTTTTAAAGCATTCGTCTAGATTAATGCAGCGTTAGAAGACACGATATAAATACAGCACAGCACCAGTCCACAGCCAACTTCCTACAGATAAAACATGCATCATTGCCTGTAGCCTGCTAGAACACAATGATATTATGCACTTTATGGCATGTATTGCACTAGCGACACATAGTTAGCAATTTGCTCCAAAAATAAAGCACGGAAGCGATCAACCAAGATGTACTGTTAGAGTTCCATGCAGTGCAGTCTAGCAGTGAGCCTTCTGGAATCGTGGTAGAGCACCAGTACATGGTACATCATTTTGACAACCTTTGTGCGTAAAACTGCAAGGCATGGCTTTTGACAATGCAGCGTCACATTTATATACACGACACAGCAGCTGTTTGCATTCAACACAGCACATGCTTCGTTTGATCTTGTCGGCGTATAAAGCAACATCAGCCTGTCATATTGCTTCTCGAGTGCCACGGCTCTCTCTATGATAGCACAATGCATACATGCAACTAGCCTGTTCAATGTCATGTTTGATTTTTCCAAACGCCGAAAGCCAAAAGCCAAAATGTTTGCAAACTGTTCTAACGTCACAGCTCCCCTACGTAACAGTTTTCATCAAACCTGCACGCAAAATGTTCAGCAGAAATACAGCAGCATAGTTTCTACAGATCTGCCAACGTCGCTGAGACAATGGTATTAGTTGAAACGCACGAAATTATCATCGGCAACACTTAAAGCTAAGACCGATTAAAACAAAACACCGAGGCTTTAGTAACAAACGTTTGCATAGCCGCTATGTTCCGGCGAATTAGAACATAGGAACACCGCCCTAAAGCCGTCCAATGCATCACGATTTTCTATCTAAATTGCACTGAGATGAATAGCAGCTAGTGCTGTGGCTGTGCCGCTTGTTTGGACGAGTCGAGCTCGACGAGCTTGAACCAGTTGCCACACTGACAGCGCTTGGCTTCGCCTTTGTACAAAAACATCCAGTTGATGCTCACAGAGTCCTCCTCACCTACAGCATCATCCACATCACTTAAGCAGATATTTCCATGAATAATAATGCACTAGTACAACTATACGCGCGTGTGGCTCAGTAGTTTAACAGTTACGTGTCGGACCAATGATCGCAAGGTCGCGGGTTCGACTCCCGGCCGTTCCACTGTCGAGTATCAAGCCTGGGTAAGTTGTTCTCGTACATGTGCCTCTGTCGCCAAGCAGTGTAATTTGGTACTGGTCTAAGGCCAGGAAAATCTGCTCATGTCATCGTCGACTAGATCAGAAGAAGCGGCGAGCAGAAATGTAGGCCTAAGTCTTTGTGATCCATAACGGCCGTCAGTCACTCTGTGACGTCCAGTTCGCACCTCTTCCCCTCCCCACCTATCCAGGTTGCGGCGGTCGGACGTGGGGGAAGGGGTAGACTCCACCAGTCACATACTGGGTAAACATGAACTAAAGGGACCGAGCCGTCAGTATGCATGCCTATGTCTTTGTTTGCCTGTGTGAGTGTGTGAATACTACAGAGCCACATGAAGTTTCAGGCGAAAATTGTGTCACAAAAGAAACTACAATTATAATTTCAATCAATGAAAGTCAGTTGATCGTTACGAATCCTAGTACTTACAAATGCAGCCGATAAGGCGTTTCTCGTAGACAGATGGAATCAGAGTAGGATCAGTGAATGTGCCTGATGCACGCTTCTTAACATTCAACTCAAACGGATCCTTAACACGCACATATAAACCCACACTTCTGTACAGGCTGAGTTTATTATTACAGGACATTTCAACTCAACTGACTTCCAACTCTTCAAAAAAAAGACGATTAAATTCACAGGTTGACAAACACAACTTTGAACAAACGTTCAAAAAAGCAACATCTATTCAAAATGTAATAAATGACAAAATCTGAACTGCTCAAAACTCATCACCGCAGTAAAACTGCCACGAAGCATGGCAGTTTTACTACGTGCTATTGTTGTTTTTAAAAACCTCCTAACATTTAGCACTTTCCCGTCCCAAGGTCACATGTGCTATCAAAATTGTTTTTCTACAGAACTTGAGCAACTTGACATCACTAAATCAATAACACATTTGAGTCTAGCACTTGATGCCCATCCAAGTGCTGTACAGTGTCTGCCACTTCTATTCCGACAAAACATCACGTCCTTGGCAATTGCCAATTGACTGTGTATAGTAAAGAATGGATTGGACTGTAATATTACATGTAATATACAGTAATGTGTGGTGGTGATATTATGTAGTGTAACTCTTGTGTATGAAAATACACACAAAAAAAAACAAAATTCCAAACTAGTTAAATCATTAAGTTGCAATGACCATAAACACAGCCAATCATGCTAAATCACATGCATACTTTTTACCTCATTTCCAGCTAGTCTAGACAACAATTCAAACCGCTCCTCTCCAACTGCTTGGCCCAGGTTGTCTGGCATACTGACTTTATCAGACGCTACAAAAATATACAACAAAGTAATGTGTAATAATCAATTCAACAAGAACAACTGTACAATGCTCTAAATGCCACCAAACTTTGTCTTCCACCAAGTCTAGCAATGTTCGTCACACTACACTGTGCATCAAAAAAGGATCCCTGACACTATCGATTCTAGCTTGAAGAAGGAGCATCAGATTTTAATCATTTTTGGTACAAATACTCCTGACACAACTGGCAATCAAATGACCATCCAATTTCCCACCTCACCCAGCATCTGCTTCTGCACTACGTTGGGAAAACAGAACAAGCAAAAGAATATTTTAGATTCAAGGCAGTATGATTACTTAATTAAAATAACACATTTTGCTCAGATTTCTGTCACTTTGGCTGAGAGTTTATCCAATTGTCCAGTTGGCCAACTGCTTACAGTAAATACCAGCCCTTTGTGAGAACACAGGCACACAGATGCTTTCTCCAATCGTTGACAGCAGTGTCGATGATGTTCTGCTCCAGACTTCAACCAGTCGCTTCTTGAGTTTGACATTCCTAAACGACGTCTGGTAGAGTCACTGTTGCATGACACTGCAAATGTTGTAATCGAACAGGCTGCTAGGGGCCACGGATCTGGAGAAATTAAGTTTATTGACGTTTTTTGTTCATTTTAAGTAGGGATGTGCCAGATATCCGGTTCAGGTTCCAGTTGGGCCGATATATGGCCATTTTTTTCCGGCCAAAATGGTACCAGCTACTGGATATTGCAGCCGGATAGTGCTCGGTCCTTTTTGGCAGTTAGTTCACCAAACTGGGACATTAAGTCAAGTGAGAAAAAAACAGATCCACCAAGCTGAGGTCGGATGATTGTCAACGACACCGTTCCAAGTTGTTCAGAAAGAAGGATTTGTCGACCTGATGAATACTGTTGAGAAGCGATATACTGTTCCATCATGGAAGTATTTTGCCGAGCGCATCATACCAGATATGCAATGCACGCTCAGTTGGAGAAGTCCCTGTCCAGGTCGCAGGCAATATATCAGTGATGTGACACTTGGACAACAGATAATCAGATGATCAGTCGTTCTTTGGCATTACTGCACACTGGCTTTCCGAAGATTTTTGCAGGAATTCATACGTTCTTCAGTGCATGCCGTTAAATGATTGTCACACTGGGAGCGCAATTTGAGTTTATGACGGTATTAATGAATTACAGATATCCGGTTCTGGTCGGATAGTTCGATTGATATCTAGTGCTTTCCGGTTCCGGCCAGATTTTAAATATTGCTATCCGGTACATCCTTAATTTCAAGGCATATTTTGCTTGATCTGTTTTTTGCAGGTAGTGTAGAAACAGATGTTGGGTGAGGTGAGAACTTGAACAGCCATTTCATGTCCAGTTGTGTGAGAAATATTCACTAAAAATTATTAAAATCTGATGATCCTGCTTCAAGTTACAATCCACCCAGTGTGACCGCAGTGTCTATGGCCGTTTAAGATTGTCTATGATCACAGCAGCCAATAGGAAGAGCCGATACAGCGAGCGCATGCGCCGATGCTATCCATCAATTGCAGCAAGGCTTATCACGTCGATAAGTGACGGATGGTGTCACATATTTTGAACAAAAAAGTAATTCGTTTGTTAGCCCGAGTGCGAAAACATTATTACAGCAGGCGCTACGGAGAAAAAACATTATTTTCAGTAACATCATGGTCTATCGGTGTCCTGATCACAAATTCGTGATCGTAGTTGAACGTCAGCAGCAATCACGGTATCCGCGATCATAGCCAAGTGTAGTTGAATGTCGTCAATGATCACGCCAACCAACAGGAATGCAGCGTGATCATAGTCAATCTGTAGCTTAGCATGATCACGAATTCGTGATCATAGCATCGGTCCAGTGTGACGTATACAACCGTTGAGTCACGGCGGGCAATTCCCGCAGCAAATTCAGTGAATCTTTCACCTGAAAGTAAAAATTACAGTAATCCGAACATAACTGTTGATCTGTTTGATGCTTATCTTGACTCCCGCCATTCCAGCTATATTTACCTATCTTTAGCGACCATCGTCACCATCGAGTCACTGAAGCGTTTACACACAAACTCTGAGACTGAATTGAACAGTTCTACGAATAATGTTGAATTCTATGTGGATAAACGGAGTAATAATGAGCCATTTCAAGTAAATAATTATAAATTAATTTATCAACGAAGATAGATGATGTCAAGGACAAACGAGGTGCTGGTAGTCCACGCCGGTAGACGCTGTTCAACTTACCAACTTTGTCTTTGTGGGGGTCTTCAGCCACCGACGTACTGCCATGTGATGACGCACGAACCAACGAGCCTCTAAGTATCGGGGTGGTAATTTTGTTTCCAACAGTAAACATCCGACACAACCTTAACGCCATCTTGCATGACCCAGTAAACTTCGGACGCGAACTCAACTCGATGATTTATGAGCTGACCGGTCTTAAATCTGCAAAGAATATCTAACTAACACGAATGTCCCGTAACTAGAACTAAGGCTGCGCCAAGTACTCGATCGAACACATCGAACAAATAAGACATAAGTTTTCCAATTGTACGAGCACGTGCAACAGAGATATAGCATAATGCGGCTTTCGGATTTCATTTTATCGTTATGTTCGTTTGAGAGTGAGATGTGACAACTCGCAACTATTGACAATAATAGATCAAACCTCATGTTCTCGATCATCAGAATCTATAGTCGATCGGTAGTTGTCACAAAATGTAATAATTAACGCTGTCTTTTGGGTGTTGCCAGCGGCGTCGTGGGTAAAAAATATAGGAGAAGCAGAAAGTTGCAATTTTCCTACAGACATCTCCAAATTTCCGAGAGTCGAGTCGATTATTATCGGTGATCAAAATATTAATTTTGCCCTTAACTTTCCTCAAAATAAAAGATTTTTAGCCCAAATTTTGTATTTTTGGACAGAAATTTAAGACAAAAACATTGTCTTACAGACTAAAATTTAGGGGGGAGCAATTGCCGCACCCTGTCCCCTGGGGCTCTGCTACGACGCCTCTGGGTGTTGCAGTGGCGTGTTTAGGGTGCTGCGGCTGCCCCGCTTTTGAAAGTAAAAACTAACGAAAAATAAAATACGAACATGAACGTGATATTGTTTCCGATGGTCTGCTGTGATATGCTTCTGTTTAAGTGTTAATAGTACATTGTCAATCATAATAGCCTATACTTGATAAAATGACACTAAATGACATGGCAGATAAATGACATGTATGAGGTTGACGTCACAGTACTATTCCGCTTTATGCACTTTGTATGCAGCTTGGGCATTTATCCTATACTGAATATGTTTCAAGCTGCCATCTTGTTTGATTATTCAAACCGTAGTATTATTCAAACTGAAATTTCTTATTTGCTAATTTTAAAACAGAAAAGAAGAAATTCAAGTTTGAATGAAACAGTACTTTCGGTATCAGTTTAGTATTCGAAAGTACTCAGCGAAGTACTCGATTACTCGATCGAGATGCTCCATCCGCACAGCCCCAAAGTGACATGACGATCACAGAGATACCGACTGATACATCAGTTATTTTAGGCCAAAATTTCATAATTGCCGACGTCTTTATGGTTGAAGTTGCTAATAATATTTAGCGACATGCAAGTGCAAATGTTGCTTGTGTATTTACGCACCGAGAACTGTGGTATTTATTTTACAAAGGACTTTCCTTCTTATTATTTACCGTACGTTATGTTACATTAATTAATGACTTTAATATTCTATGTAATGTTTACGTGATGTTTATAAACAACTTTGTATAATTATGTAAATATCTTATTCAGTATCTACATGGCCCTGAAAGAAGAAAACTAGTTATTGGAAGTGCAGGCACGGTAAGCGGGGAGCGTGTGCTAAGCCGGGTCTGACTAAGGGCGAGCTTCCCGTTCTTTTAGTTGGAAAGTTTGGACGGCTAAAACATTATATAACGTGACAGGCGGTGCAGCCGCAGACGGGCACACAAAACTCACCACTTACAGCCACATGATGGGACAGACGGGACGGGTAAAACATGACGGGACAGACGGCGTGTACTGTAGATTGTAGTTCTCTTCTATAGATGACAATCACACTTTCGCTCGTGCTTGTATGTATTCGTTTCTGAGCTGTAGTTCAATAATCGCCGTGACTTGAACTGTGCAGTTATATGCCTAAATAAATATCGTTGCCATAAGAGACTAAAAGTGGACACCTGTCGTGTGTTGCTGCAATAACAAGCACCAGTGTTGTTAGTTGCAGGGAAGCCAACATGAGTGCCACGCTGTTGTCAGTCAACATCATAGTCGTATTTTGCTTCACGGCTCTCATTCATTTTCACTACGGCAACTGGCGCAAGCATCATATCCTTGTTACACTAACCACGTTTGTTTCCTGGTACTTTCCATTCATGATCGTCTTTGTCATGCCAATCGACGTGTCAGGCGTAAGTATTTTTGGCCGGTGATTTTAGACTTTTGTGTTGGTGCAGTAAGTTCATGTAATTAAGCAACTTGATATGGGGAATGCTTATTTTATACTTTACAGATATTGATAAATGCAACACTTGGGAATATTGTGGGAGTTGTTTTTTAACTCACAAATTCTCATTACCCAGTTGCAACTGGCATCATTTTGGGACGGCTGATGGGCTTGCATTGCGGTCTAAGCCTACAGACAGTGTTGGCTATCGTACCCCACATGGGGAATTAGAAAAATTTTATTTCTGCGTAATATACTTGTTTTTTTGAAATGCTGCAATTTTTGAAACACAATAGATGTATTTATTTTATTATTATTTGTAGTAGTAGTAGTAGTGTGCCCTGCAGATTTTATTGTATAGCTTACTTTGTTATTTTTTTATGCTTTTGATATTGATATTTGTAATTTTGTCATATCATTTAATTGATTCTGAATCTGTGGTGTTTGAGGCATTGGAGCCAAAGTTATGATATGAGATCTGATTGATAGGAATGATACTGTTGCAAGTGTGAACGGATATGATGATGTCAGGGGCAATTTTTGTGGGTCTGGGGACAAGGAAAAGGTTTATTTTGTGTACTTATTTTATGCTGGATGGCTGCGTGTGCTGGCTGTGTTGTCATTGTTGGGTTTTTTGCTATGTAGTCACAATTAACTACAAAATTTGTGTGAACGTTCCCTGGAACAGAAGTAAGTAAGCAGTCACCCAATTTTCAGCTCAAAAAGGTCAATTTCCAGTGTCATGGTTTGAGTCAGGGTTGTGTATGGCTTGGCAGACTACCGCATAATATGTCACCACTGGGCCAGGTGGGTCTAGTGAAGTTTACTTACTGTTGTATTTGTACTGTCTGTTGGTCTGTGATGCAGACGGTATACAGACAATGTGTTAGTGATCAGCATCATGGTCTCACGACAGTTGCAACAGAAACACCACATAACGTTACACCATCGGCACCATCCGCTAATACAACCAACGTTTCTCCCTCAAGTCCCGGCGTCACGGAGAAGATCTCCTTGTGGACACCGGCATCGGCAAATGTCACTAATGACGTGTGCACAAGGCCACAAAGCTATGTTTCGGAGACTACATTAGCTGGGCTATGGCACATCGTCTATTGGACTTGTCAGGCTCTCACGTGGTCAGTGTATGATTGAAAATATTTCTGAGCTATTTGCATCTTTTGTTGGTTAATATTATGTACTATACGTTTGGACTGTAATGCCACGGTTGGGTGTGAAATAAAAATGGTGCATAAATTACTTTACGTGTCATTATGGTTTGTATGTATGTGCAAGATATGTATGTAGAACGTAGATAGTTTATTATTGCTATTTTGATTTTGTGTGTTGTTTATTCGAGTTTTTGCTGTTTCCTGTCAGTACCAGTGCAAGTGATTGCCTGGAAAGACTCATCCGTGAAGTCACCTATGATGTGTCGAGAAGGTGTAGAAATCTACTTACGAGTACCTACTCATTTTTCAGTTGTTTTGTGAACCTTTGCCATTGTGTAATTTGAAGACCAGTAATTTTAGTTTCTTGGTAGAAAAGCATTTGGACTGTAAAGCGAATGTTGCGTGTGAAGAAAATGTTGCTGAAGGATATTTTTTCATGTCATTATGGTATATCTTTAACATGTGTGCTTGATTCTGCTAAACATTTTTGTGGGATTTGTGCAAGATTTTTACGTGTACCAGTGCCCAAAAAGCAATTTCAGAAGGCCTAAAATGTGCCCCAACATTTCCCAAAAAGTTCACTGTTAATGGATTAGAGTTCCAGCCTAATCTGGAGTAAGTCCAGGAAAGGAAAGGTCCACCTGAAAACACAGCACATTATCTATGTACAGTATCTCTTACGCGTCAGTGCAACCATTCCCAACATAAACCACAAAATTAAGTATGTAAATTACTTGAAACATCCGTTGATGATCATGACTAGACCTTCAGAACAATGGTTTTTGTTTGCTAGTTGTTTAAAATAGCAGCATAATATGTTCGATATGTACGGGCCAGTTTGTGATTTTGACGCAGGCTCATACTGCCAATGATGCAGTCCTATGCGGCAGCCGGTGATTTTACAGTGTGGGGTAAACTGAAGTCGGCGCTGTTTGAGAATGCTGTTATCTATGGAAGCTACCTACTTATTCTGCTCGTTTGCATTATCTATGTTGCCATCAAGCCAAACCTGCATTTCAGCATGTAAGTTGTAATTTTAGAATATTCCTTCAAGCTTTGAATTTCTGCTTATCACACGAAGTTCCCTTCGGTACTTTTTTTGTTAGGACAACAGGAATGACATGAGACCTGGAAAAAAGTACTGCTCTGTCAGTTTTCAAAACTTTTTTTTCCGAAACCAATCCAACCTAGAATAACTCTGCGGGTGTCAAATTTCAAAAAACACGGTTTCTGCTGCTACTGCTGTCGCACGTCTCGTGAGCATTAGCTCAGCTTTCGTGTTACGGGTTATTGGTAGCTTTCTGCTACTGTTGAAAGTTGAACTGTTTGAATGGTAAAGTCTGTTGCTGTTGGCTGACTCAGAGATCAGATGAAGGTGCTTGCGGTAACGGCCAGTAACACGTGGGGTCTGTCTCTACTTGTCCTGCTACTCGGCTACGGACTCATCGACGTTCCGTCGTCCTGCTGGCACAACGCACGTTTACGCCAGCGGCTCACGAGAACCTACTTCTGCCTGGCTCAGATGAGTTTGGAGAAAGTCGACGCCGAGGAGACACTGGAGGACGTCCTTGATGTATGCAACTAGCAAAATGTCTCGGCCCAGTGCCAACATATTATGCGGCCATCCACTCACAGTTATGCAGCACTAACCCTCACCTTAACCCTAAATCTAACCTGTACCTTTGACCTTTTGCCTTACTTTACCTGCGGGGCGGATGCCTGCACTAGGCAGACACCCGGCGGTGAGGCCACAGTACGGGCCAAGTGCACATCCCCGACAGACCTCAAGGTCGATGGAACCTCTTTGAAGCTTTGGCAAACCTCAGGAGAACAGGCCAATGGATGTCACTCAGCGTATCCAATCAAAGAGTAAAATCTCCAAGGATTTTCTCCGAAGAAGCATTAAGGCACTGCATTGAGTGATAAGATGTAGAGTTGTATCGTCTTCCTCTTGACAGAGGGGACGGCCAGAATCCTGTCGTATTCACATAAGACAGAGGTGTCGATTGAGGTCCGTGTGGCCGGTAAGGAGTCCAACCTTTTATTTAAACTGAAAATTGGCACACCGGTTACTCCTGCCCAGGGGAACGTTTACACCAATTTTTGGTTTTTCTGTGCTTTATAGTTTTCAAGTTAGGAGCAGATATAGGACAGACAGACAGACAGACAGCCAGGCAACATTTGTAACGTGGCCTGTTAGGACGATCACATAATAACAACAGTATTAGCTTTAACAAGACACTGTGCCTAAACCATGCTTTTAGTTTTGTATTAGTATAGTTAGATTGTGCGTGTGTGCATCTTTTTTTAGTTAGCATTACGTTTGTGTGCATGTGTATGTAGGTAGTATATTATCGTATTTTGGGTTCTTTGTGTTGGTTTGATTGATTTTGCTGTTAATTTTTGTTGTCTCTACCAGTGCAAGTGATTGCCTGTAGGAACGTCTGTGAAATGACTTGAATTGTGTCGAGCGGGATGTTAAACCGTACTCACTCACTCACTTACTGTGCTCATAATAGAATAATTTCACACGCACTGGGTGGTTTTGATGCATATGTGTCCCATGTGGGTCCCCGGCAGCTGTAGATTAGGCTCATCATCATCATCATCATTTTATTCTTTATAAAAAAGCTGACAGATGCAACTTATGACAAGATATACAAACTACAAAGTCTGTAGCAGAAGCTAGAACATAGTCTAAAGTACATGTAGTAATAATCAATAACTGTCTTTGTAGAGCATGCGAATGATAAATTCACGA
>Ga0209052_1000482_pt1 | contig 12342 bp, 10 predicted proteins | sample WorMetHEROISLAND_2_FD_187409 | JGI IMG/M metagenome (GOLD analysis project Ga0209052, IMG submission 187409) | Marine gutless worms symbiont microbial communities from Max Planck institute for Marine Microbiology, Germany - Olavius sp. 4 HERON... | ecosystem: Host-associated > Annelida >...
GTGGGCCCCTGGACGTCTGACCCGGCCTTGACCGGGGCTCCGCAGACAATCCCGCCACCGACCGCACTTGTCGCCGTCCGCGTAGCATCCATTGGGGCTTCCGGCTGCCGTCTCGGGCTTCGGCAGGTGTTTATCGTCCGTGCAATTTTTCGCGAACATTACTAACTAAGTCCATCGTCCAGCCATTATACAGTGTTTGAACTTCGCCGGCGTGCAATTACAGTTGCCCCGGACGATGTTGATGACATTTTCACGCAGTGTTTCGATGTCGAAGGCCTTGTATCAGACTTGGTATCAACTTTAGCCCCCCACCCACCACCAGAAAATCGGGGGTCAAATTTTCAACGTTTAATTTAGCGCGTTCGAAAAACCTCCTGTGGAAACTTAGTGCCACGATGTCATCACTGCCTCAGGGACTGCCGTCCCCTCCTTAATTTCTTGGGAGTCATCATATATGTACGCAACCACAGTACCTTTTCACCGACTCCCGTCTGAAATTGGTGGGGTTGAAATCTTCAACGTTTGTCATTTTCAGTTTTCTAGCTACCTCTGGAAACTTAACGCCCTGGCGTCATGCATGACCCACGGACTACCCTCGCACCCGAATTTGCAATATCGGTGTTAAAGCTCCCCGCTCGACTCCGACCACGCTCAGTGTCTTCCTTTACCAGAAGTTTTGCTTCGTGATGTTCTGCAGCTGCGAGTTCTTGGTGCACTGGGAAGCATACTCGCAGTTATGTCAAAATTTCTTGTCACATTTTCTGTGCGAAGCAATGTTGACAATAGCTCACTGTGTAGCAGGTAGAAGTCTGCTGGAATACATTTTCATCGGAAGTGATGTCATAAAAGTGTCTTCGATCATTAAAAACTGAACTTAAGACCCTGTTGTTTACCTTATTTTTCCCCTGTGTGTCTTAGAAGTGCAATACAAGGTCATGCAATTGTAGGCCTGTTTAAGGCGGACTTTTTGCTGTTCACAATGGTGAACACCGACACTTTCTTCAAAACAAAGCAGCACATAAGTAACGTTCTCCGTGAAATGATTGGGCCTGACAGTGTACTGTGTGCGTTTTGTATACACAGGAAGACGTCGGTCATACATTTATGTGAGTAGGTAAGGTAAAGTCGGCCGTGCCCCTCCGGAGCGTAGGCGGGGTGCTCATCTGCCTTTCAAAGCCATTGAGCCCGTAGGTGGATAGACCACAGAGTCTGTGACGCATACACAGACCTAGGCCTACCCACTGAGCCACCAGTGAGTTATGTGAGTGCTTGATGGTAAAATGGTGTTCGGTATTATGGTGCTGCTGTGACTAACTTTACCTGTATTTTGTGCAGTGCACAAGCGACAGCTTAAAGGAACACAGAGAAAGCAGTACGCCACAGCAGCAGAGCAAACCAGCCCAGCTTACGTTCATCGGACACGAATGGCGGATATGAACATCACGTCACTGGCAGCCGGCAACATATCCGATCCGCAGTCACCAGCTGTCATCGCAAAGGCACTCTTCGATGCACGTCAGCAACGGCGTCTTTCAGACGACCCGCAGCAGGAACTGGTGATAGTAAAGGACACACTGCGGTGTTCAATGGGTGACATTATACCGGGCTTTGTGCAAGGTCTGGGACACGACCCCTTCTGGGTTATGATGTACGGACAGGGGCAGGTTGATTTTTTCCGCGACGAGTGTCGAGGCGGCTCGGCTGTGGTCCACGTGGACTGCACGGGCAGCGTAATTAAGCAGGTCCCACGGCAGAAGAGACCGTACTACTACGCGCTGGTGATGTCAAAGCACAGCATGCCTGTCTGCGAGTTTATGACCACCTGTCACCGCCAGGCTTGGATTATGTCTCTCATTGACATGTTTCTGGCACACGTTGCGTCAGTGAACGCAGGTATGCATTGCTGTATGCTGTGTAAGTACGTCATTAGATAATTACTACTAAGTATGTAAGTAATGTGTGGCCTGTTGGATACAGTATTTAAGTACTGCACAGAGGTCATGTATTTCACCAACAGCTAGCTAATGATGAGCATTTTTCCGTTCATTACTGGTACAGAAAACACTGGCAGTCGGCTATGGAAAGTATTTGGAAAAATTTGTAATAAAACTTACTTTTACACAGCAAAATAGGCATTGCTTGTCCGGGTGAGTCTGTGTCGGTGTGTTCGTCGAGTAAGTATTTGCACACAATTTGACACAAGACAGCTGTGTGCACAATAACTTCGGCGTGAATGACAATTGGGGCAGCAGCAAGCAATTGGTCAATTTTCGCTTCCAAAAACCGCATTGCAGTGTCCTCCCACGTTTGTAGGCAAACGTTTTTTACGCGCCACAGCTGTACCGGCAGGTACTGCTGAGGCTCGTATTAGCTATGGGAATTCTGTCTGTCCGTCCGTCCGTCTGTCTGTCACGACCCGGTGCTATACTACGCCCAGGTGAGATAGAGACTCCGGCTCTTCACCATATGATAAACTACAGTCTGTAGTTTCTCATGAGGTAATTTGGTGCCACTGGGTGACATTCCCCGTCGAACGAGGGCATCAAAGAGGGGTACCCCGTTGGAAATCGTTATTTTACCACTATTGGCTCATCTAGCGTAAAAATGGTTGCAGATAGACGCAGACGCAAGCACTGCCGACGACCTTAACAGTGCTACCAACATCGATGACGTTGAACGCCGTTGAACCCCAAAAATGTGGTTTTCAGTGAATTTTCAGCGTTTTCAGACTGCAATAGACGTTTTAAGACTGAATTGCGCCGAAACCATTGAAGATACACCACGACAACCTGCATATGAAATGTTCGGTATTATAGTGGTGATTTAAACGGTGTAAGGTTTGACCCCCATACATTCCAGGAGTCCTCCGTACCAGTGCATCAAATTTGGGTACCCCCTCGAAAACGTGGTATTTCTGCTACTGTCGACTAATCTAGCACGAGAATGGTTGCAGATAGACACAGACTTGCTGCGTATCATAACGAACACTGCTGACGACCTTTCCGGGGTACCAACATCGACGACCTTGAACGAGCTCGAACCCTAAATATAGCGGTTTTAAGTGATTTTTTTGCTACTTTAGCCTGCGATTTAGAGTGAATTTTCGCTGAAATATGCTGTATATAGACCAGGACAACCTGCGTACGAAATTAAACTGATGCTGTGCCGCGTCTGATGAGCATTAGCTGAGATTTCTTGTACTTTATTGCTTGCTGTTCATACAACGAAAAGATGCGCAACTCCATGTGGACAACAGCGTAAATAGTTGGCTCTGTCTCTTGTACGGCACTGTATGTGGGAGACTGGGAGTTATTACGATTTTAACAGGAAGATTCGATAAGCAGTGCACTGCGGGAAAGTAGCATTTTTTGGCATGTAATTACAGCGCTCATGTTCATGATGGAAAAATAACCGCACTTATTATCATTCAAATAACAAGACATTGTGTTGTTGTACTTACTGCATTGTTTAAGGTGGCAAACATAGGGTTCGTATTCGTAACCGCACTTATTATCATTCAAATAACGAGACATTGTGTTGTTGTATTTACTGCATTGTTTAAGGTGGCAAACATAGGGTTCGTATTGAAAAAAAGGGTTTAGTCAATACATCCTGTACAACAGCATAACGGTTGTTAATGGTTGGTCGCAAACTGACTTCATTTCTACAGTGAAGAAACAGTTAACAACATTGCTTGTTTTTTCCGCAAATTTGCTAAATATAAGGATTGAACACTGCTTTGTCTTAGCTATACGAAAATCGTAGAAGTTGATGTTGATTAATTGAAGGTCGTTACATCTGTTTTTCACTGCTTCAACTTTGCATGCTTAAACTGTGCATGATGCATAACTTAGCATTGCGTATTTTTTTCAACAACAGGTGCTGCATGTCGTACTTCTGTTTATTGCATTAATTGAGTTCCTAAACTAATTAACAGAGGTATGTGTGACAACACTGCAGGTCGGCGAACGTCCCCTAAGACTATAGTGTGCGACTTCTCCTTCGCCATCATCAACGCCATTCTGCTGTCGTTTAACCGCTGCTCCCTGAAGGCGTACTTGGAAGTGACATGGACGGCGGTGAGCAACGACAGGGCCACGTCCTACACGACACTGAAGTTGTGCTCTGCCCACTTCATGAAGGCGGCATCACATCGGATGTACAGGTATCCGTGTCAATTTTGTGTAACGTACTTGCACTACACAGTGTTAAATGTACAGCGTAGTCTCAATGAGGCTGAGTAGGGGTTTGACATCGTTAACATGTAAACGTTAAACAGCTTCGTGTGCTGACGTCAGTGCTTGGTGGCAGTCAGTGTTGTGTAATTAATTAGCTAATTCTAATTAATTAGACTAATTAATTCAAATGAGTGCTAATTCTAATTCTAATTAATTAGCCACAAGAACTAGCTAATTATAATTCTAATTCATTAGCAACTTCAGCTAATTCTAATTAAGATTTTTTAATTACAACTATAATTACATTTTGCAAACGAAGTAAAATGTTATCTAGCTAGAAACCGAAATAGGATCATATCGGTGAACTCCATGCAGCAGCTTGGAGCCGCTGGTATACTGGAGCGACAGTGCGTGCCAGCAGTAATTTCGGACGCTGTACAAGTTACATTTGAAGCACCACTGCATACCTGCCACGTCAGCAAACGTACAACGCGTTTTCAGTGCTGCTGGCTATATTGCATCTGCTACACGAAGTAGACTTAGTGATTCATCATTGGAATTACTTGTAATTGCAAAGTCCAACAAAGACATACTTATGGGCATTTCTGTTTAATACAGTTATCACTGGCGAGGACTTACTGAGTTATTTGATATTTTTCTTCTGTTGCAGTTTTTTAAACAGTGCAAATGATCACCTACTTAGTATTGCAGGGTACTTTTTTGTGTTTAGTGATTGCTTAGTTACGACAGTTCATGAACAGTGTTTTATTTGCGATGGTATAAGATGTTTCGACAAATGTGAAGTTAATGTAATCCGGTAACTAATTAAATTCTAATTAATTACCTCAACTGCTTTTGTTAAGTGTAATTAATTAGATAATTCAGCCGACTAATTCTAATTCTAATTAATGAGCAAAAATTGGCAGCTAATTCTAATTGCAATTAAGTAGCAATTATGCTAAGTACAACACTGGTGGCAGTTGTTGTCCTTAAATAGTATAACATCAGTTTCATTTGTCCCATTTAATGACTTACTGTATGTGTAGTGCATATTATCCTCAGGTTGTATGCAGGAAGGGACGTGTACAAGTAGTGTAGTGGTGTGCGTGTATGTCGTAGGACGGGTGATGGTTATGTGTGCATGCTGCACTGTGCATGCTGTGTTGGTGTGCATGTCACACAGTGTTTTGTGTTTGTTTTCTGCAGTTCTGCAAACAGTGATGACATTGGTCTTTACTTGCACTGCTGCACATTGCTTTGGCCATGTCAGCAGGGTTAAAAATGCGGTTTCTTTGGAGAAGCCCATCGCAGTTGGTTTTATTGGGCTGTATTTTTTTGGGTGTTTTAGCAGTTTTTTTTGGACAAGCGGGAAAAAGTAGGTGAAACAATGCAAAAAGTCAATAACTCAAAGCATTAAAAGTTTTAAAACAATAAAATATTGCATTATTAGTGACATATGTAAAGTATGAAGTAAAGTTAAGTTACAGTAAAAGTGTTTGGTTGTTTGCGTTTGGTTTTTCACGTGGGTCTACCCAAAGAAATGCAGTGGGTTTTTTTCCATATCTTCCTCGGTGTGTGAACCCTGCATGTCAGTGTCAGTGTTCAGCATACTTTGTAGTTGTTTTTTTGGCTCTGCTGTTCTGCAGTTGTTCATTAACATGTGCACGTAAATAGTCCTGTTAGGTGTAGTAATGCCCATTTGCTGTATAAACAGTAACCCGATTTACTAACCGTCATATGATGTACATACATACAGGTCGGAGAAGAGCAAACACAAGAGGCAGGCAGCGCTGGTGATGCTTGCTCTGATGCTGGACTGCACGAGTCTGCAGCAAGCAGCAGCGATGTACCGACAGATACACTGCGTACTTTGCTCCGAAACCGAAACAGGTCAATTAAGAAATAACCATTTGTTACACATCGCCCATGTTGTCTTGTCGTCATGACGTCACCTTGCTTTTGAAACGTAAACGTTGGTCGCCAATGCAAAATACCTGTCTGAGTAACTGAACCTTTACTATAAATTATGACTTTGATCTTTTCAATGAACAGGTTGTTCATTTTTCAACGCTTAGGGAATTAAAATTGATCAATTGTGTTGTTTCATTGCAGTATTAGCACCTTTAGTGCAGGTGCAGCTAGAAAAGATAACAAAAATAACCAGTGCTTTTCTCATGCTCCAATTTACTGACAGTGAACCAGTACTAATTTAGCTAATTGTAAGTGTGTCAGGATCGTCCTTTATTATACAGCGAAGTTCTGTAACTGTACTTTGTTAGCTCAATAGGTGATGTTGTAACTGGTAAGCATGTTGAACACCCATTTATCTTATGGAAACAGGTGTAAAACTGTACGAAAACGTAATTAGGCACATGCATTCATTTCTTATTTGTGTACCAGTAGCCCATAACCTGCATGCAGTAACCTGCCTGTTGTAATAAGTATGTGTAAGTTGTTTCGGTTGATGATTTTCACTGTCAATGACTGCATTTGTGTGGACTTCAGCTAGACGGATGTTTTACCGGTTAGAAACAGGTAACATGTTGTTCGTCAGACAGTGATTCTCGCTGTGTCAAAAATGTATACCTAGTATAACGGAATGTATTTCTTTACGAGACACAGCTAGTACCGGCAGGTACTGCTGAGGCGCGTATTAGCTATCGGAATTCTGTCTGTCCGTCTGTCTGTCCGTCTGGGATGTCACGACCCGGTGCCGAACCAAGCGCGGGTGAGATAGCGATTCCTGGTCTTCACCATATGATAGCCTAGAGTCTGTAGTTTATAATGAGGTAATTTTGGTGCCGCTAGGTGAGGAGATTCACCTCGAACGAGGGCATTAAAGAGGGGCACCCCCCTTAGAAATCGTTCTTTTACCAATATTGACTCATCTAGCGTGAAAACGGTTGCAGATAGACCCAGACTTGCTGCACATCATAACAAGCACTGCCGACGAGCTTTCCAGTGGTACCAACATCGACGACATCGAACGACGTTGACCCCCCTAATAGGGGGTTTTATTGAATTTTTTAGCGATTTGAGGCTACAATACAAGACTGAATTGCGCCGAAACCATTCAAGATAGACCAGGACAAGCTGCATATGAAAAGTTCGGCATTAAACGTAGATTTCAACGGTTTAAGGTTTGACCCCCTAGGTTCAACGTATCATCCGTACGAGCGCATCAAATTTTGGTACCCCCTGGAAACGTGCGATTTCTGGTACTGTATACTAATCTAGCACGACAATGGTTGCAGATAGACACACGCTGCTTATCATAACAAGCACTACCGACGAGCTTTAAAGTGGTACCAACATTGAGCTTGAAAGACCCGGAAGGCGAAAAATAGGGGTTTTTGGTGAATTTATAGCGATTTTAGGCTGCAATACACATTTCAAGGCTGAATTGCGCCTAAACCACTCAAGATAGACCAGGACAACCTGCATATAAAATGTTCGGCATTGAACGTAGATTTCAACGGTTTAAGGTTTGACCCCCTAGGTTCAACGTATAATCCGTACGAGCGCATCAAATTTTGGTACCCCCTTGAAACGTGCGATTTGTGGTACTGTATACTAATCTAGCACGACAATGGTTGCAGATAGACACACACTTGCTGCTTATAATAACAAGCACTACCGACGAGCTTTAAAGTGGTACCAACATTGACCTTGAACGATCCTGAACCCAAAAATAGGGGTTTTTAGTGAATTTATAGCGATTTTAGGCTGCAATGCAAATTTCTAGACTGAATTGCGCCTAAACCATTCCAGATAGACCAGGTCAACCTGCGTATGAAATGTTTGGCATTAAACGTAGATTTCAGGTGTAAGGTTTGACCCTCTACGTTAAAGGAGTCGTCCGTACGAGTGCATCAAATTTGGTTACCGCCTTGAAAACGTGCCATTTATGCTACTGTCAACTAATGTAGCACTTGAATGGTTGCAGATAGACCCAGACTTGCTGCGTACCGAGCACTGCTGACGAGCTTTTTGGGGTACCAACATCGACGACCTTGAACGACCTTGAACCCAAAAAATAGGGGTTTATAGTGAATTTCTTTGCTATTTTAGGCTGCGACAAACACCTGTAGTGCATTTTCGCTCAAATATACTGCAGATAGACCAAGACAACCTGCGTACGAAATTAAGTTACATTAAACTGATGCTGTGGCGCGTCTCCTGAGCATTAGCTCAGATTTCTTGTTGTCTTAGCGTGGCGTTTGGGCTGTAATCATTATATTGACATGCATGTGAATGTTCATTTTGACAGGTGAGGTGACAGCAGCGAAGCAGTCTCTGCTGCAAGGTCAGAAGTACGACGATGCCCTGTTGCACTTCGCTGACTACGCCGCCGTCAACCAGGAAGACATGTTGCCAGAGACGACATTCAATCTACGCCGCAATTCGCCGTTCGCCGTCTTTTTCCGACGGGCGATCGAAACACACGGTAACACACCCGACAGTTCGTCCGAGAGCGATGTTGCTGTTGCTAACGCAGTCTACTCGCCGGCCTGCTTCAAAGGCATATCCGACGTCATGGCTTACTTCCCTCTCTGGAGCTGCGTTGTGCAATCGCCGGTCGTAAGCAACGCAGCAGTGGAAAGCCACTTTAAACAGCTGAAGCAGATAACCCTGCGGAAAAGAACACGCCTTCGGCCTGCAGAAGTGGTTCAGAGTGAGCTGACGTACGTGAGAGCGAAACTTAACTCCGCATGGCTTGCTGATAACCAGGCAACAGACACCAGCCTGCAGAAGGAAAGCACGACTAGGTAATTGTTTTTTTCCAACTGCTATTTTTCTATGCACAACAAAGCCGTTAGAACGTCGGTACGCTGACTGTGGGTGTGAAGTCTGGCTGGTGTGATGTCCTTTTTGTCACTTCATGTGTCTCAGCCATTGAGTACTATACGTCTTGTTTAATTTGTGTCAGTGTTGTACAGTTACTTATTTATTTTTACACTACGTCAGCTTCCACGTTTGGATTAATGCCTTACTGTTACTTTTGGTATCCCGCTCTGGTAGATGGTGTCAGCATATGTTGTGCCTGTAGTACCACAAAGTTCACTATAATGAGATTACATGCACATTATGACGCTGAGCATGCAAAGACTTCTTAGTAGTACAGCAACAGTATACTATACAAATAGTGGCTGGCATCGAGATCAATAGTGAGTCTAATTTCCCGAAGTTGCGGGAATATTGCCCAAGTGCCTAAGGCACGCAGGCAATATTCCCGCAACTGAGGGAAATTACACTCAATATTGATCGATGATGACAGTCAATATTTGTTTTGTTATACCTCTGATGGATATGGCGACGGAATTGGAACCGCAGATTGGTTCTACCCGGAGTCAATCACGTAAGTAAATGTAAAATCTCAACTACACTGTGAAAGTACTAATGAAAGCCTTATCAACTGACACCGTACAGTGGTATAGCTTTAAACAAAGGAAACATTAGCGTGAAAATAATTATTAATCGTACAATCTTACCCGTTTCGAATGGTGTAAACAAGCCAACATTGGCGACGTCATGTTCGTCTTCGTTCGTCTGCCGATAAGGTCACGTGACGTTGTGAGGCTGCGCTGATTAATGGAATTTATTTACTGCATTAAATGCTATTTAGCATTAAATACGTGAGAAAGAAATTTTTGTAAAATTAGCAATATATTTAATTTATACGAATCGTTTGATCATTTTGACCAAATACATACGCATACTGCAAGAAAGTGTGATTTTGATTTATTAACGGAGTGGTTCTACCCGATGTTTAGAAAGACCATTTGTACCGCTCAATACCTCGATCAGTCAATACCTAGATCAGTCAATGTTGAGATCACGTGATCGAGGTATTCACTGGTAAAGTGCTGAACCGGTCAATACCCCATATTAGCTTACAGCACGTGACGCGATTTGAACCAAACACAGCCGCACATTTCGATCAGAGGTATAACAATAACACATAGTGCTGGTAAGTAGTGACCGCATGCGTATTGGATGGATTGTTAAGATTATTTTCGGTTACGTTTTTCCTGCTATTGTGCACGTTGCACAAATATTGCAAATATGTCATGTCACGTCTGCTGAATCATGTTACTGCATCGGCTTACAAGCATTGCCGACTAACTAACATAACGTAACAATGTGTGAATAAATGAACTAAAATGTGCACTAACATACTTTCTTTGTGCAGTATTCCACAACGCCTAATTAGTTTGCGTTTGGTTAAATACGACATTCAAGCCCGTCTTCGTACAGTAACATGTATGCGGATGTGTACTTCATGGTGGTCCAATTGTTTCATTGCTTGTTCTACTGCTTGGTTGGTTTGTTGTTTAATGTATGTATTGTGGATTAAATGAAGGAGTAGAGGGCGTCATTCGAAGATGGTGATCGACAGTGAGGAGAAGTGGTCCAAGAGAAAGAGAAGCAGAAGTTATCGAGATCCGTCTGTTGCCCGCAAGAAACTGTTCGCCACGTCAGTGCCTGATGTGCAGTAAGTACATCACTGTATGACATTTTCAACCAGCAGTCATTTATGGACAAATAGGCTAACAGCTATACAGTAAGTGTCTACAGATTAACACCATATGAGGGATGCAAGTACAAATGTTCACGGAATTTCAGGACATATACGCCAAGAAGTGGTGATTAATTGCAATACAGATGCATTTGCATGATATCGCGCTGTACAATTATCGCTGTACTCCATTGACCGGTATCAGGTGTGTGTAGTTTTTCTTCGTAGTGTAATGCATATAGCACTGTGTTGTTGGTGCATATCGTACACGTTCATGTGTGTACAGCAAACAGCACTGCTCTGTACTGTATTAGATCCGCCAGTGTTGAACAAAATGAGATAATTTGTACATAATGACAGTAAATCTGACGTAATGCGTGAAGTCGTGTAATGAGGATCTTCGGCTTCACGTTGTACATTGTTGGTGTGGATTATTTTCCTAATCGACTTCAAAAACAACAAGCCATGTGAAAAATGCGTTGAAATTACACAGGTTAAAGAACTACTTCGCACATGGAAGAACATATTTGTATCAGACTGGTGACCGACTACCGGAGCATTCGGGCAGTATCACGTACATTCGTAATTAGTGTACGCATGCCTGATTGGAATTTGTTTTCATGACATGTATGTCAGTTAGGAGTGAATTTATTTTTAATTCTATGGCTATTTTCCGGCATGGCCCATACGGGAGATTTACGCTCATTGGATAAGTGTTGTTTGTGCTGTGCAGACCAGTTTCCAATGAAAACAAGGTTGATCGCTTTATTATTGATTGATTGATTGATTGATTGATTGAAGGCCAGGAAAGCCGGCCGACAATAGGGCATCCAGCACACAGACGAGACGAACTGAAACAGATCCGTCTGGAACACGGAAGCAATTCACGGAGTCCATGCCCGATGTTCAGTAAGTACACCGGTGACTGTATGACAACGTTAATCTGCTGTTCATTTGTGGCAAATCAGCTGACTAGTGTAGACGTATGTTTGTACAGATTACCAACACGCCATAGGTAGGTATAAGTAGTAATGTTCAGTACATTTCAGCACATACTTAGTGGAACACCTGTTCATTCGTCTTTGCATGTACGTTACATGTAGTTGTACGAACTGCCTTGAATACACATCTGAAGTGTAACGCACAGCGTACAGTTTCGGCTATGAATGTTAGATGCACGCACAACTATAATTGCATGTACTTGCGGTGTGGACATTCGGAAACCGCAGAAAGGCATGTACACATAACAACACTATTATGTCACAAGAATTGTTCATGTGTCCAGAGTGAAGTGGATAACTGCAAAATTGTAATGTAGTTTTAAATGCTTCAGAACAAGTAACAGATTACTTTTCAAGAGTTTGTACAGTAATTAATTGTTTACTTCTGTGGCCCTGCTACTTTCTGTGTTTACAAGAAAGCCCAGCTAACGCAAAGGGAACGCGCGACAGCAGTGCATGTATGAAGGCCCACTGCTAACAAATGTAAAATCCGTAAAAACCTTTATTTTAGTGCTCCAGGTCATTCAAGGTCATTGCTTTTGGTGTCAATCGAAACCCGTGTATGACTTCCTATTAGTGATTAATTGTAACCTTGGCCCTATCTCGCACCGTTTCCGAGATATGGCGACTTTTAGGTTGAAAT
>Ga0209052_1000483_pt1 | contig 12342 bp, 8 predicted proteins | sample WorMetHEROISLAND_2_FD_187409 | JGI IMG/M metagenome (GOLD analysis project Ga0209052, IMG submission 187409) | Marine gutless worms symbiont microbial communities from Max Planck institute for Marine Microbiology, Germany - Olavius sp. 4 HERON... | ecosystem: Host-associated > Annelida >...
GTTGCTTGACCGATGGACCTGGCATGTGCGGTTTCTTGTACGTAGTTAGTAATAACCATACGTCTATCTTGCATAGCTATGGAGATAACGAGCCTCAGAGATATTGTGGTAGCGACCTAGACAATTTGGGTCACGTTATTTTACCGGTCACGTGACCATTCGACTCGCCATGTGCGCTTTCCTATTGGCGGTCGGTTATAACCATGTATCAAACTTGAACGGTTATCGAGATATGGAGCCTGAAAGATATTTGGATCACGTTCTTGACCTTTTGTGGTCACGTGACATCATCAGTTACGTGACCATACGGCTACACATGTGGGATTTTCTTAAGGTGGTCAATGATTACCAGGCGTCTATCTGGCACGCTTAATGAGATACTGAACCTCGAAGATATTGGGGTCACGACCTTGACTTTTTGGGGTCACGTGATGTCATCGGTCACGGGACCATTCGACTCTTCGTGTGGGGTTTCCTATAGGTGGTCAATGGTGACCATGCGTCTATCTTGCACTGTTAGTGAGATATAAAGCCTCAAAGTAGCATAGCCCATGTTAAAGGCCAGAAAGTTCACTGCGCATGCCCCGTGTCACGTGACCTGTAAGCAGGGGGTCAACAATGACTACATATTTGGAATTCCCGTGGCCATATTGCCTGTTCACTATACAACTTTTATGGGGCTACGATGACGATCAAGGGGAGTTTACAGATGAAAATTTTATACAGGGTTTTTTTGCTGAAAATTTTCTAATCCAGTTTTGGGCCCAAATTTCGACTTTGGGGGATTTTTGGGGGTCAAATATTAATTTAGAATTTTTTAACCCCCAAAAGGCACACCCTTGTGTGAGACCGCGTCGTTTGCGCCATCGCGCGCGGAAATCCGCCGAGGGGTCTGACCTGCATGCAGGTGAGTTTCTGTAAAAGGTATGTAAAAAAAATTTGCGTATATTTCACCCATTTGCCCTTGCCGAGAAGCCCCCCATAGACGGATTTGCATAAAATGTTGCACTGGGGGTCATCGCGCCGACGTAATCAACTGTGCCAAATTTTATCTCAATCAGATTAGGGGTTTCGATTCTGTTGGGGGTCGAATTTCTGGCTTTCCCATAGGAACGAGATGTCGCCGTTAACACATGGCTTGAACTACCGTTCAGCCTGTGATGACGTCAACTCGAAAAGGTTTGTGAGGTTACGCCCCATAGCCCCAAAGTCATCACAACTAATACGCTGAATTTAAAGCCAATTTTTGCATGTTTATTGTTAAAAATTGTTGGACGGACCCCTGTGGCCGGCGGGGTGTGCGCTAGGCTTGCAAGCCGTGGTCATTCTGTGAAAATTTGAGGGGGCAACACCCCATAGGGGCCAACATTATGGTTTTTGTGAAAAAGTCGATTTAGGTGGGTCCGAACTCACATGTCCAACTATGTTGTTCGTGGACCAAACTTTACCGGATTTTTTTCGTCGAATACAGGAGAAATTGCCCTCAATCACATGTTTTTCCTATTTTGGGTATCTCCATCCGTTCCTGATATTTACGGTCGAATCTGAAGTTGTCCGAAATCGCGCCGAATTGTGCACGTTTTGCACTCCCAGTTTTCTTCTTTTTTTTGGGGGGGGGGCAAATGCTCGGACTTGGATTATGAAATTGAACATACTAGCACCTGGCAAAGTTTCACGGCGATCGGCCGAGTGAGCTGGGAGATCTCGTGACGAAATAAACAAGAAATCTGAGCTAATGCTCATGAGACGCGCCACAGCATCAGTTTAATCTCGTACGCAGGTCGTCTTGGACTATCTCCAGTATATTTGAACGAAAATTCACTCTAAGTGTGCGTCGCAGCCAAAAATAGCAAAAAAATCACTTAAAACCCCTATTTTGGGGTTCATTAAGGTCGTTCAAAGTCATTGATGTTGGTACCCCTGGAAAGCTCGTCAGCAGTGGTTGTTATGATAAGCAGGATATCTGTGTCTATCGGCAACCATTCTCGAGCTAGATTAGTCGACAGTAGCAGAAATCGCACGTTTTCAAGGGGGTACCCAAATTTGATGCGCTCGTAAGGAGGACTCCTTGAACATAAGAGGTACCGTTGGAATCTGCGTTTAATGCCGAACGTTTAGTATGCCGGTTGTGCTAGTCTATTTTGAATGGTTTTGGCGCAATTCACTCTGAAAATGTGTATTGTAGCCTAAAATCGCTAAAAATCACTAAAACCCCTATTTTTGGGGTTCAAGGTCGTTCAAGGTCATCGATGTTGGTACCACTGGAAAGCTCGTCGGCAGTGCTTGTTATGATACGCAGCAAATCTGTGTCTATCTGCAACCATTCTCGTGCTAGATTAGTCGACTGTAGCAGAAATCGCACGTTTTCAAGGGGGTACCCAAATTTGATGCGCTCGTACGGAGGACTCCTTGAAGCTAGGGGGTCAAGGCTTACACCGTTGAAATCCACGTTTAATGCCGAACATTTCATGTGCAAATTGTCTTCGTCTATCTTGAATGGTTTCGGCGCAATTCACTCTTATATTGTGTATTGCAGCCTAAAATCGCTAAAAATTCACTAAAACCCCTATTTTGGGGGTTCAGGGTCATTCAAGGTCATCGATGTTGGCACCACTGGAAAGCGCCTCGGCAGTGCGTGCTATGATAAGCAGCAAGTCTGCGTCTATCTGCAACCGTTTTCACGCTAGATGAGCCAATAGTGGTAAAATAACGATTTCTAAGGCGGGGTACCCCTCTTTGATGCCGTCGTTCGAGGGGAATCTCTTCACCCAGCGGCACCAAATTACCTCATAAGAAACTAGAGACTCTAGGCTATCATACGGTGAAGACCCGGAGTCTCTGTCTCATCTGGGCTTGGTATACCACCGGGTCGTGACAGACGGACAGACAGACAGACAGAATTCCCATAGCTAATACGCGCCTCAGCGGTACCTGCCGGTGCAGCTGTGGTGCGTAAAAGGCTAGAAATTTCGGGCAAAGCCGAACGTGAGGCTGCCCGGTGCCATAAGACCGACTGGGGAGATAATTTAGGGGGGTTTAAATTCTGCTCCTAGTAACGCCACCGGGCAAACGCAACTGCATTAACCTAAACAGCACGCGCAGCGTTGATTTTGAGATGGTAAACATGAGACAGCTAAACCTTTTGTTAGTGGCCCAAAGTTCATCCAGTTTTTCGTTGAACGTGGGACGGGTTGTAGTTGACAACGCCTACTCTGCCTGTTGATATCTTGATTCGTTCCGGATACGTTCGTTCGAGTTACTATCAGAGAACTTCCGAGTCGTCGGGACCGCTAGGCCTAGTTGAAGCAATCGTCACACTCACCATTCACCTGATTGATTCGGAAGACAGACATTCCCTGTGGACGTTTCCCCCTCGGACATTGCCCCCGCGTGTTTTCGAAGGCCTATGACATTCTCCCATGCTTGAGTAAATTGCTTTCACTTTTTTATTCGTATAGTGTATTCCGTGTCGCGTTGCAAGCGGAGAGGAGTCCTGAGCCTTCGAAAACGGGCGGGGAAACGTCCACTGGGGGATTTGTCCGTCTCCCCTCTCCAGCCTCCAAACATCCTGGATTGCTATTGGCATAGTGGTAGCGAATAATCCAAAATTCGCAAAAGAATCTGGATCTTCTCCGAAGGCTAACTATTGATTGTGTCCCCTGCACATCGGGATTTTTTTATTGAAAATATCGTCAAAATCAGTTTATAACTTTTCGACATATTTTACCTGCCTCTATACACAATATTACAATATTAAGCTTATATCGATCAAAACAATAAACGAAAAGACTGTTTTAAATGTTATGGCGTACGTGACAACATGCGGGGTATGCGGCGCAGTGCACGTACTTGCCTATAAGCAGTCTAGTGTGACCAGCTATACCGGCGACCTTCACACTCCAGGAGTCAAAGGAACTATCGGTAGATGCCCTGTCACGTCGCTGCCACAATGGGTCAATTAGCTGCACGGGGTGAACAACATGTCACAAATGCTTGGGCACAATGTCCCCGACAGCTAAAAGCAGGCCGGGAAACAGAAACCAACGTGCAGCTCTTACAAGCTGCACGCATTCGGACAGGTGTGTACCGTTCGGCTAGTGTCACAAGTAGACTATAAATGTAAGCTACTCGTTTCATCTTCCAATAGTGCAGATCCTTTCGGAAATATCGTTTACTCGTCGATGCGTGCATATTATCTCAGGGTTGTGAAGAAATAGAATGCAGTGTTATTTTCTTGTTGAAGACGAGGCGCATACGTCGGGCTACTATGAAAGTGCTTCCGAGTCGTCAGGACCGCCTCTCGAAGCCGTCGTCACAATCCCCATTCACCCGGGCACAGGCGCAGGCGGCAAGGGTCGACAAAAGGCTTCCGGGTATAAACTAGTGTTGTTTCTATGTAGCGCAGAATGAATAAATAACTATAGTTGGCGTGCTTCAATTAAAATCGCATCAACATAATATTGCAACACAATATAGAGTTTTAAAAATCAATCAATATTTTGTGGCGATATGAACAAGAGTTTGGCGCTTATACTTTTCAGTCCATCCTATACAAGTTGACTATAGTCTTTTTAGTAATCGTAAACTCGTAATCAAATGTTGATTTTGGGCGGGTCGAAATGAGACACATAAACCACAGGAGGGATTGTAGTTAGTAACGCCGTTTTTTGCTTGTTGATATCGTAATCCGTCGCGATCAAAATCTGAAGTTGTCCGAAGCATTGGCGGATCCACGGGGGGCACAGGGGGCACGTGCCTCCAAAGCCATAATGTTGCCGCTTCCACAGGACGTCCAAAATATAAAATTGCTTTTACCTTCAGGGGGCTCCGCCCGCTGGCCCCCGACCAGGGACTTCGTCGCTATTGTCCGTTCAATGACTCATCTTCTGCTGATTTCACTGTTGATTTAACTGTTTCATCTGTAACAAGAACACATCAACATCAATGACAAGAAGTATTGGTAACCATGTCTTGCGGCTCGTGAGACACCGATTTTTATGTCGAATTCGTTCGAGTTTGGTCAAGTACTGGGTTCGGTGCTTAATAACTCCAAAATCAGAACAGTCACAATATCAGACTCACTTCAAGGTGAAACTTAAAAGCCAAGTATGTTTGGCATCAAAGACATCAAGACTGGAACTGAAATGAAACACACTTGCACTCAATAGCGTTCGTGTAATAAAACACCCAGGAGCTGTCAAATTTCATCCTGACCGTCCACTTCGGAGCCTTTTCAATTATCCTAACTAATTTTTGGTGACCTCTTTACTAGCGAAGGTTGACAAGAGTTATTCTCGGTAAAACGTCTTGTTTTTTAGTATCTTTTAACTGAAGACACTAATGCCAAAAGACAGTATACAAGAAACTGCATAATATTGTCTTTATAACTGTACAAGGACTGGCAGGCGTCGCAGGCGACAGGATGGCCAACCGAACGGTGGCATATTTGAACTGCCAGATTCTGGTTGGGGGCTCATTCCTCGAAAGGAGGGGCAGGCGCACCCCTTCTGATACATGGTGGCCCTTGCCCACACGAAGGTCTGTGCCAAATATATTAACGCTCAGTTCAGCCGTTTTTGAGATATTGCCCACCATAGCCCAACTTTTTATGTTGGGGCTCAATTCATTCAGTTTGGTTATACAATTGGCCTATGCTTGGTTTATTGACTTTGCAAAATAGGCATTGTATTGTGTCTGCTGTGTGTTGTCATAGCATTTTACACTGGTCTGGCCCGCGGTGACTTTAAGATCACGTCATGTGGCCCGCCGATCAATAAAGGTTGTGCACCACTGTGGTAAAGTGAGTAGTGAATACCGACTAAGGGTGTGTCTGCATGTAGAACTCAGTAAATCTAAAAATAAAACTCGCATGCGATGATGTTTTGGGCAGATGAAGGCAGCGCCCAAACTGCTCGCAACTGCCTAAAACAAAGTCGCTTGTTTAGTTTTAGTTTTAGCTTCAGATCAGTCGTGTTATGCGCGCAGGGCCGACTACTCACACTTAGTGAGTCCGTTGTATGCAATATTGATGGTGCTGATCGGTCTTCTGCTGCCGATGACCGAAGCGCTGCAGCATAAATGGCACATGACCATCTACAACATGGCAAGTCTCGTTCTGCACTTGCTGCTGCTAGTGCTATACTAGTTTCTCTACAACCTCCGTAAAAGATAAGCCCATCATATAGACACACAATGTATACACCGTGTCCGACAAAAAGTTTCTACAGTATTCTCAACATAACTTGGGCTAAGTTTGGCAAATTTAAATATATGTCCACACTTTTTGGCATGAGTCGTCCTAAGAATCAACTTCAGTAAAATATCAAGAAACTCTCTTTATACTGACGAAATTATGACGTCATCGTTACTGTATTTTGGGCGAGAAAACTAACAATATTCAGGATATTAACTTTAAGAAATTTAGAGGCACTTTTTTGATTGATAGTAGACAATATTAAAAAATAATGCGCAACTGCTAGTACACCAATAGTCCACCTCACGTAATTTGTGCTGCCACTTTACCTTGTAAGATAGATCACTTTCTGTAATGTTACTTAACTCTACACTAAAATGGACAAACATTGCAGAAAAAAACAGTCCTGATAGCTTGTTGTCAACAGCAGTAAGAAGACTTGCTATTAAGTGAACTTTGGAGTCAAAAACTTTGATTCAAAACGTGCATTGCCGTAGCCTTAACGCATGCTGCAGAGATGACGCTGCCGCTGATAACAGCACAACGACGTACACGACGGGAAAACTTTAGACTCTTTCCGGACACGGTGTAGTTTATCGAACTCAAACGATATTAACCTGTGATATGCTTTTCGTTTTGGCTAATATGAATGAGTAGTTGTAAAGTAGAACATTTAAATTCTGCAAGCTTATGCGGCAACAGTTTTAAGGAGAGGTGGTAAATTTTAATCAGTTGTTTGCCGTTAGTTCATACGTGAGTAAAAGAATGATCGAGATCTGTCGATATTCACGCTTACATCTGCGATATGACAAAAAAAATCGTATGCGAATCGCGTGCGATAAAGCTGCAGCGAGAAACTGGGCGGGGCTTTACAAGGTAGTGTGGCGACGCAGTTGAGATGTAAAGCAATGCTTAGAATTGTCCACAGAATGTGTCAGTGAAATAATTTTGAAAATCGGTCAATGTTTGGTCCATTTTTTTGACTGACGGTGTACATGCAAGTATAAAGTGACTAACTAATATCGCTGCTGCTGCTGCTGCTGCTGCTGCTGATGATGATGATGATGATGATGATGATGACGGTGATGATGGCGGTGATGGTGTGTGCCAGATCTACAACGTGTACTCGCTGGGTCTGGCCGTTCTGTCAGTGGTATTCCTGCAGTGGTTGCTGCTGCATCAGCGACATGAGCACACCAAGCCTGCTGCTTCACCGGACGACGACATCTTCACTGACGAGGCACGTCCTCCGTCGCCACCAGACATCGTCATTCCGAGCGTTACCATTCCCAGAATTACCATCACCAACCCGACACCGATGCCTGCCGACGACGACGACGATGACGACGACAACAAGGACAACAACGACAACAACGCCGACAACGACGACAGCGACAACGAGGACGTGAAGCCCGTGGAAACAGAGACCAACTCTTCGCCGCCCGCCGACAGCGGAGCTGACAGACCCATAAGCTCTGCTAGTAACGTGAGCGATGCTGAGCCTGATAGTCGTGATATTTTGCCGTCACCGATGGCAGTGACGCGACCTCGCAGCAACAGCGAAGTGTCGGTCAATGTCCTGCAGTTGATCAACGAGCAGCGACGATTCAGCGTCAGTGCGACCAGCGCCAAGAGCGCCACCAACACGGGCGGAGTCACTGGTCAGCTTTGCACTCAGTTCTGCACTACATCATCATTCATTGTGCGGCTTGTTACTCAGAGCCCGCCCGGTTGTCCCGTATGCAGCACACAAACTACGGGCGGCCGTAGACTGACGATTGCACGAGATATGCGTCATATGCGCGACGTTTTCAACCTCCTGTGATTTGATCTTTTTGAACTCAAAATTGACTTACCGGTTGCCCCTGTCATGGGGAACGTTCTCACTAATTTTAGTTTTTTTACGCCTTTTTGTTTTCGAGTTAGTAGCCCGTACTAGACAGACTGATAGACAGACAAGCAGGTAGGCGACGTGGCTCGCAACGCTGCAAGCTTTGCAGCTTGGTGCGGACGTTGTCTGTACGGCACAAGCCGTGCTGCGGACAGACAGTCTGTCCGCCGACAGACACAGCCACAACGCGGTGCCTGATAATAAGGGTCGCTTATAGCTTGCCACGTCGCGAGCCAGTGAACAGACTGACGGACAAGACGCATATTGCGGCATGTTGGATGGCCGCATAACATTATGTGCTATGCTGCAACAGTTATCATAATTTGCCTCTCCTTGTACGGGAACAGCGGTTCATCGTCTTGAGTTGGCAGTTAACAAAGTCACTTGGTAACCTCCCAAGTCAGTACCAACCAATGACGTGAATGAAATTTTTCAGGCCAAGACCAAGACCAATAATCTGAGCACTGTTGTAAATATGTCCCCCGTTTTAATTGGAGACGCCAAATTTGCGCCACTCAATGTTTGTCGTACGCTAAAATATCATGATATGATGTTTAGGTTTCATTTTTACTCTCACCCGCTGCAAGTTAATGGTTGTGAATAAAAGAAGCGAATAGCATCTGAACCTCTGCACCGCCACTACCCGTCTTCAGGCAGCGTCTCTCTCTTACGTCAGTCACATGTTATCTGACCACTTCACTGTCGTGGTCCTAGAAAGAAATAAAGCAAATTATGTATTAAGTCACGCCCAACCATTTTGTGATGATGATGATGATGACGATGATGATAGTGACAAGACGTTAAAAGTCAGTCAGAAGCGGTGGTGTGTGTAGCGAAGATTCGTCTTGGCGGAGCGGCAGAGCGCGAAGCTGGCAGAAAGCTGGCGCCTGAAGCTGACAACGAAGAAGTCGAGGACGAAGCTTGGATTGATCTAATGAAGCTTGGCAGCGTCTTCAGTCATGAAGGCTCCAATCTCTACCTGCGACTCTGGCAGCTCGGTCGGTCGTCATCAAATCAACGTTTATCATGCTGCTCCAACCTAGCTATGACAATATAAAATATGTACTAAACCAATAACATACAGTACTGTGATTGATCCTGGCAGCATGAAAATACGCAGTTCCCTGCAGGCCTCTTTGCTGTGAAAAATAGCACTAGAAATTACTACTACTACTACTACTACTACTACTACTACTACTACTACTACTACTACTACTACTACTACAACTACTACTACACCGTGAAGTATAAAAACGTGCCATTAAACGTTTGTCCATATCTTCGCCAAGTATTAACCGATTTTGACATTTCTTTCGCTGGCACACTCTGCGGACAATTTGGAATAAACTGTCGTTAAAGACTTCACCACACCCAAAACGCGTCGCTACACTACCTTGTGAAATATAGAATTTCACAAATTGCATCAACCAAAGCACAGCAACGGCGACCTATAAGCGCACATGAACTAAAGAAAATGTGATCGTGGTAGATGAGCTGGGACTGTGACCAAGCCCGCAAGACCAGCCACAAATCTATCGTTCAGTACACCACACAGCAAAAGCTGGTGTCATTCGAATTATTACTTTTTTTCATTGTGATCTTGGCTTGAAGTGTTTAATAGACGTCTGTTAAAGAACTTACTGAAGCAAACTTTTATTGCAGATAATAGCTGCTTAAATTTTTTTGCTGATTGACGTTATTACCGTTTGGTTTAGTGATAAAATGCTGTGCACAAGAACTACACTGGAAAATTTGGAGAATGGCGTCTGGTGCAGCAAAGAATAAAGCGTTGGAGCAAAAACGCTTTTTCGCACAAGAACGACGTTCAGTCAATCGCTAATGGTGACAGATGGTGCATTGAATGATTGGACTACACATTAGCGTGATTTTTGTCGATCCTGGCGCTCAAATCGATCAAGCTTAAACTGCAGTTGCTGCCTGTCATATGCAAGTTCTCTGGTGGTTTGTATCTCAGCAAGACTATGGCTCAGCGCACTCAAAACGCTAGTTTACAGCATTCCTGTTTCACAAGGCAGTGCAGTGACGCGATTAAAGTGTGGTGGATTCTTTAAAAACAGTTTTATCGCAAATTGTCCGCAGAGTATGCCCCTGAAATACTTGTCAAAATCGATCAATATTGACAAAGATATGGGCAAAAGTTTTGTGGCGCGTTTTATGGTTCACTGTGTACTACTCAGCTACTACTACTACAACTGCTGCTGCTGCTAGACTGAAAAGGCTGGGGCTAGTTTGACCACACATGCACTGGTGACTGGTGACGAGATCCGAGTCAGGCTAGAAGCAGATCAAACGAGCGTAGCAAGCAAGAATTGTTTGTGTTTTTTCGTATGATATGAATTTCATTTGAAGTAATTAGGGCAATGAAACCTGGCGCCATTGACTATGCCAATGGCATCATTTTTAATTTAGGTTGGAATCCATTTTGTCGAGCGTAGCAGATCGTGTCTGTCATTGAGGCTGTAAGATAGTAAACTATCTTACAGCCTCAATGACAGACAGTGTTGTTTGGTGTGGAAATGTAAGGCTTTGCACTGGGAAACGTGGTCTACATCATCCTAGAGATTCAGTTTCAGATGAGTACGACGACCGTTGGCTGCTCGGGAACCTACGGCTGGACGTTCGTCTTTCGACTTGCATTTATCATCACTCAGACCTTCTTTCTCTTCAAGAATCAAACGGTTTGTCTCTTTTGAGTTTTAATATGTTCGCTTTTTGAGCCGCCTTCGCGTGCGGTAGTTCGCCGGAGGTCCTTTCTGTTTTACGCTGCGGCAGCCCTGATGTCTTTTTTTTTATTCCCCTAAATTTTTCAACGCAAAATCTTTGAGCTCCTCGGCTAATCGCCGTAAAACTTTGCCTTATGATCGGAAATAGGTGTACCTTTAAAATCCAGGTCCCGAAATTTGGAGGCTCCCAAAAATTGAGTTAGCAAAAAAACGTGCAAACTTATGCGTGTTTTCGGACAACCTTAGACTTCGATCGCGAATATCTCCAGAAAGGGTCAAGATATCAAAAATCGGACGACGACTTGATCTCGCACAATCCCTTCCACGTTCGACGACAAAATTTGGTGAACTTAGGTTTACTAACAGACCAGTAAACAGAGGCGTAGCCAGGAATTTGATTTGGGTGGGTATACATGGGTCAAGGAGACAAAACAACCATATAAAAAATTAAGGTAGACTGATTTGGGGGTATATATACCGATATACCCCCCGTCGCTACCCCCCTGCCAGTAAAACATCTTCATTTGGCCCACCGTAAATCAACTTTTTCGGAAAACCATATTTCAGCCTTAGCGGGTGCTGCCCCTCAAATTTTTACTTCTGCTAATGACCAAAGCTTGCTAACGCACACGTTATCGGGGACAGGGGTTCCCCAGCAATTTCTTAAAATTAACTTTTAAAAATGGCCGAAATTTAGTGTATAATTTGGGGGTTAGTTGGAAAAACGTCACCGAACTTTTTCACATAACGTGTCGAGTTACTTCAGTTTCTAGCGTCACGGTTAAGGTGGAAACTGACGTAACTCGACCCGTTGTGTGAAGAAGTTAACCCGAATCCTAATCCTAGTTCGAATTTCTACGAGATGAGCACGTAATTTGTGCTAAATATGTGTAAATCAGCCGGTAACTTTGGTCACAAAAATTTCATGGAGTACAAATGCGAGTAACTCAAAACTCGACTCAAAGATTGTAAATCGTGGATACTGTGTGTATGTATGTAGGCTATTTGCGTGTGTAGATGGAGGTGAAATCGCACGAAGTGATCGTGCGGTTTGCGCTGATGCATCTGATAGCGACCAACACAAGTGTCTGGCTGCGCACTCTCATCAATGAGATTATGTTTGAATACGAACATTTTCAACATCACGACGACTCCTCAGCCGTCAGCAATTCTACGCCAGGTCAGTGGCCTATATAGTTGATAGCGACTTCAGTTTGACGTTTGAGCTGTGCAAAATAGCAGCCTGGGTTTGATTTTTTCTGCATGCTGGACTCCGCTCATTCGTTGTCACAACGCTTGTCTCTGTGGCTCATTGGCACAGTGCGCGCTGAGCCTGAAACGGTTATCAGCCGGGCCTGGGTTCAATCCCCAGACCCGGCAAAATAAATTGTTTCAGGATTACTGGCGTGCATGCTTTGAGATTAATTTCTCGGACAGGCAAGAGGGTTTGACGGTGTCCTCTATAATCTGTGACCGTTAAGTGGATATGGTGTGGTTATGGTGGCTAAGTGCGC
>Ga0209052_1000484_pt1 | contig 12335 bp, 15 predicted proteins | sample WorMetHEROISLAND_2_FD_187409 | JGI IMG/M metagenome (GOLD analysis project Ga0209052, IMG submission 187409) | Marine gutless worms symbiont microbial communities from Max Planck institute for Marine Microbiology, Germany - Olavius sp. 4 HERON... | ecosystem: Host-associated > Annelida >...
CGCCGGCGAGGACCGCCAAAACCCGCCTGAGGGTCTGGATCGTGTTGCCGAGCCAGCCCCTGGGCTTTTCCGCCTGGGGTGGCAGCGACTGTCTGTCATCTTTTCTTTCGAACATCACACCCTGCCTTTAAGCAGTGCCTGGTAGCGCTCGAACCATCCATGGTCGGTTTTCGGCGAGGAGTACCCCCGCCGGCGCCGCGTGGACCCCGAGTCGGACCGCCGCAGTTCGGGGTTGATGAGCCGGCCGGACGAGTCATAGGCGGACGGCCAGATGTCGTTTACCGGCAGGTTTGCGGCCGCCGCGATCGCCAGCCTCACACGGTGGCTGACCGATGAGCCGGTGATCGTCCGGTTTACCGCGGCGGGCGTAACCTTCAGCGCCCTTGCGATATCGCTCTGCGATATGCCGGCCTCCCAGAGGGCGTCCCTGATCTGATCGGCCGGCATATCGGTGTTCGGGGCGTAATTCATTGAATTATCAACTTTAACTTTTTTTTAGAGTTAATATCATTTCACCCGCCGCGCTGTCAAGTTTTTTTTGCAATGGAAATGGATAATTATCAAAAAAAGAAAAGCGGGAGCTGCTTGAAGCGAGGCAACTCCCGCCAATGCCGGAAAAGAGAGTCGGTTTTTTTTTTAAACGAAGCGTCAAACGGGAAACAGGACGTTTCACGTACGCGCTTACCGTCTTTGTTAAAAACAAAGAACGGGCTTATAGTACCGGAGGCGCCGGGCTGGAAAAAGCTTCCAGGGGCGTGGCTCCGGAATCCCGAGGCTCGCGATTGAGCGTCGGGAGGGGCCGTTGCATGCACTCACACACAAACGTAAATATTTCATACACGTACCTCAATGCCCGCCGGCCAGTCAAGCAGAAATTCAAACTTGACCTCAAGGCCCTTCCGTGACAGAATCCGCGCGCCTGGAGGACGGGTTGGGCGAAGCAGGGCTGTACGCCATGTTTCGCCTTTAAAAACAAGCACTTGGCGGACAATCCGGTTGGACATGGGGTCCGGGGTTCCGGATTTCCGCCCAAAAAGACGAAGTTTGAACGCACAAAGGAGTTCAGGCATGAACATGAAAAAGCAGGTTAACAACATCCTGTACCCGGCCGCAAAGCGCGCGGGCGTCCGGGTCGATAAGCGCGCCGCGCAGACGCTTGTTCGCGCGGCGGAGCAGATCGTCCGCAAGCATGATATCAACCGTGCGGTCGAGATCAAAAACCGGCACGCGGTGCAGTTTTTAAGGGAGCTGCGCGAGCGGCACCCCGACATCAGGCAGGGCAAACTCGCGGGCTACGCCCGCGCCCTGAACCAGCTGCCCAACGTGGCGGGGGTTGCCGCGCCGCCGCGCCCGCTGCGCGAGCAGGCCGCGCGCTGGATCGAGTCCCGCGCAAACCGCGGGATGCCGAAGAGCTCCGGTCTCAAGCTTCGCGGGGACGCCACTGTCGCGCAGTACAAGTCCAAGTTGTCTTCGGCCGTGGAGCGTATCCGGGAGCTCAACCCGGATGAAAAAATCGAGCAGCTCGAGGACATCACGCTCCATCACGCCGACACGTTGGTGGCCCAGCTGGCGCTTGACGGCCAGTCGGCATCGTCGATCCACGCTTACGCCCGGGCGCTGGAGCAGCTGCCCAACGTAAGCGGGCACAGGGTGATGAGCCCGCCGCGGCGGATGAACGACCCGCGTCCGCACCCGCGGGAGCGGATTTACAGCCCCGCGGAGATGGAACTGGTGCGGCGCGAGCTTACCCCGCGCCTGAGCCTGTCTGCGCAAATCGTGGAGCAGACCGGCTGCCGGGCGATGGACCTGACTACAATCCGCGCCGCGCGGGAGCGGCCGTGCACGCCGCGAAACTGCCGGTTTGATCAACTCGATCCGGCGCGCTTTGCGGGCAAGGAGGATCCGAAACAGTGGGTCGCGGTCACCTTCACCGCCAAGGGCGGGCACACGGGCGGCCACGTCTACGAAAGCCGTGTCCGAAGGGAGACCTGGGACGAGCTGCAGAAGCATCGGCTGGCCGAACCGGCAAAATTCGCCAACCGCAAGTTCAACGAGCACAACCCCGTCGAAAAGCACTACGCGATCCCGACCGGGGACGCGTTGGGCAACGCATGGTCTGCGGCCAGCAAAAAGACGCTGAAAGGCCGTCCGCAGTATCAGCGGCGGACCAGAAAGCATCACGGGATCCACAATCTGCGCCACACCTTCGCCAACCGCGAGTACGCCGAAAAAAGGGAGGCCGGACTGGACCGCGAGGTGGCCCGCCGTCAGGTGTCCCAGCAACTGGGGCACTACGCTCCCGACAAGGTGGCGGCATACCTGGGGCCCACGGGGAAATAGCCCTTCTCATACTTTGGTCCCCGATGCGTTAAACCCCGGGGGTTCGGGGGCCGGCCCCCGAATGAAATGATCCGATTCCTTCATTGTTTTTCGGGCTCTGTTCAATCGTTCGTAGTCGGCTTGTGAGCAGCTTTTTCTCTTTACCGCAGTCCACAAAACATGTGTTTTATGGACTGCTTCATCCAGGGTCCGGCCATTAAAGCATCACCCCCTTTGGTTCATGTATCTAACCGTCCTATTAAATATCCAGGTTCAGATATGTCCGAACCCAAGAACGGCCAATATACGGATTCTTAGGAAGCTTTTCTTTGACTTTTTAGAAAAAATCCGTTATTATGGTTAAAAGGTAATGCGGTATACAGCAAAACCGCAAAAAAGAAGATGGGGGCAAATGCCAATAATCACGATTGGCTCAACAAAAGGGGGCGTAGGAAAGTCCACGATTTCCTGCAATCTCTCAGTTTCCGCATCAAAAGCCGGCAAGTCTGTTTTGCTCGTGGATGCCGATACGCAGGCATCATCCATATCTTTCAGAGCGGCTAGGCAAGCAGATGATATTCAGGTGATTCAAATCACAACCGCAACCATTCATAAAGACATAGGCAAATTCGACCATGAATTCGTTTTTATTGATGCCGGAGGGCGGGACAACACCGCTTTCCGGTCTGCGATTATGGCTGCGGATCTCTTGCTGATTCCTTGTTTGCCGTCTAGCGTTGATTTCTGGGCAGCTTCAGATGTTATTGAAATCCTGAACGAAGCCCGATCATACAGGGATATAGAAGCCTGTTTCGTCCTCAACCAGGTAATCCCGAACACTCGCTTATCCGTTGAAATTGTCGAAGCCATGGAAGATTTCAAAAATGATGCACAATTGCTAAAATCAGCTCTTTATTCAAGAATCGTTTATAAAAACGCATTTGCAGAAGGGAAGGGAGTCGTGGAAATGAGAGATAAAAAGGCAACCGACGAGGTTACCAATCTTTATAATGAAATTCTGAGGATTACCGGAGAATAGCAACATGGCCGTCACAAAAAAACCAAAGATAGCAACTGACAATGCTGAGGAATTCATTGGAGCTGCCAAAGCTCATGCCGTTAAAACGTTAAAACGTGATACCGTTAAAACGGTTAAGAAGAAAGCGCCAGTCAAATCAGTGAAAAAGACCAAATTAACCTTTTATATGGATCAAGAGATGTATCTGGAATGGAAAGCATACGAACTCAAACAGCTTGAGCAGGGCAATAAGGTCAGTTTCCAAGGCGTCGTTGAAAGGTATATGAACCGTATACTTAGATAGAGTTTTCATTTTTCACCAACCATCTACTTCTTTCTTTAGAAAAAGTACGAAGCGCTGCATACAGTATTTCCAGTTGTCGCAGCCTGCATTCTTCAAAAAACAATTCTTATTAATCAAAAACACCACCACCATTGGTTTTGTTGTTGTTTTAACATTTTTAATGATTTTCTTTGCCGTAATATAATGTCATTACAATATATTAGACGATGTTTGGTGGAAGTTTACAGGATTAAAGGTGGAAGTTTACAGGATTAAAGGTGGAAGTTTACAGGATTAAAGGTGGAAGTTTACAGGATTAAAGGTGGAAGTTTACAGGAACTGCCTGTTTTGAAAGGAAATCTTCGCCTGATGAAGGATCTTTGTTGCTGATATATAAGAATTTTGGGCCGTTTTTTTTGCATAACTTATGGAACAATCAAGAAAAAGGTGGAAGCTTACAGGGTAAAGGGGGAAATTTTTCTTGACATATTTCCACTTTTTGTTAGATCTTTCGTATATGCATCAGGCACAAAAGATTGAAAAAATGAATAAATTACAAAAAAAGCCAAAGCATGTTTTTAAACACTCTGCGACGACACAGATTGCTACCAGCATAACCCTGCTTCAGCGGAAAGCGTTTAATGTCCTCCTTGCCAATGCATATAATGAGCTTCCCGATTCGAAGGTAAAGTTTCACCGGATAAATCTGAAGGACCTGTGTTTATTGCTCGAATATAACAGCAACGATGTGGAGTATTTAAAAAAGGTTCTGGTGCAAATCCGCAAATTCGATGTCGAATATAATGTTCTGCATAAAGACCATGTGGAATGGGGAAACATGGGACTTCTGAGCGAAGTCAAAATGAAATTTTCGGGGCTGATCGGCGAGGTGCACTATTCATTTCCCGAAACCTTGCGGGAAAAGCTCTACAATCCTGCGATGTACATCCGCCTGAACCTCACATTGCAAAATCGTTTCCATTCAAAATACGCCCTGGTCCTTTACGAACTTTGCCTTGATTATTTAAACATCAAAAAGAGGTTCGGTGAAACGCCTTGGATAGAACTGGATAAATTAAAAGCAGTCTTGGGTCTTAGCGTGGACGAATACCCGGAATACAAAGATCTGAACCGGTGTTGTATAAAAAAGCCAATAGAAGAAATAAATAATGTATCTAATATTTTTGTTGAAGTTGCAAATAGACGTAAGGGCAGGAAAGTCAACTGGTTGAAATTCAAGATAAAATTTAATAAGAAAAATATGGAAAAGGAAGCATTTCTGCCACCTAAATTTCACAAAGAGAAACAGCTTTCTTTGCTAGACAATATATCTCAAAATGCCCTAGAAAAAGAGCTCATCAACGATTTTGGTGTTTCAAAGGGAGCAGCAAAAAAACTGGTTAAAGAATATGAAGAGGCATATATACAGGAGTGCCTTGAAACAATCAGGGACCAGATAAAAATAAACATGAAAATAGACAACCTCGGAGGTTTTACAAGAAGTTTTATTGAAAATAATTATACCACCAAGCCTCCTGAAATTATAGAACGGGCCAAGATTTTAAAAAAGGAAAAAGCTCGTCAAAAAGAAGAGGAGCGGAGGCAGGAAGAGGAGGAGCGAATAAAGCAGCTTGAAGAGATAGATCGACAAGACGTTTTAATTGAATCCCTGAATAAGAACGACCCTGACGGTTACAGCGATTTGAAAAGGATCACCCAGGAAAAAATGCCTCAAAATTTGAGGAGTCGAGAGGGTTTGGTTAAAGTGCATATGCGATTTTATGTTGATGAATTCCTTGGTACTGATAAGGGTCATTATGTCAACTTCTAAGCTTTTAGAAGCTTTCGTCAGAAAATCGGAGAACAGCTGCTCATCTAGGGGGACGCAAGTGTTTGACTCTATAATGATAAATGGTACAAGGAAGCGTGTCTGTTGATATTTGAAATTCTCGAGCAGATTTCTGAATCGGAAACCATCGCAGTTGGTAAATCGATCCGGGAATTGAAACGGCTTAAGAAAGCTTATGGTAGCGGGCGATGGCGCAAAATGAAGGGGATGTTTATCATTCGTTTTCAATCCGGAGAGGTCTGCAGGGCCGAAGTTCACTGGTATGAGGCCCATGGCAAAGGAAAAAAGGATTTAAAAATCAAACGATTTTGGAATAGAATAGGTAAAAGATCATGAGTAAATTCATTATTTGTGTAAACAATCACGAGTACGACGCCTCCTTAGAGCTGTGGAAGGTATACAGGGCCATTGGAGATGATCCTGCCATGAAACAGGATTTGGTTCGGGTCATTGATGAATCTGGCGAGGACTACCTTTTTCCATCTGATTATTTTGTGCCGATAGCATTACCGAAAGTCGTCCAGGATGCTATGATGCGAGATGCAACTTGACGTACTCTCAAAGTTAAAACCTTTGGGGTTCCGGGATCAGGCAAGGACAGTCGTCTCAGACGGTCTTACATCCTCTAACCCAGGAGAGAACGCCCCCTCTCCATGTAATCAGCCCCCGGCCCGGGCGGCAACGCACACGCGCAAAAAAAACGTGGGCTACATTGGGGAGTGGATGGCCCCTCCGGAATTTCCCGGAGGAAATGTCAATGCGCGCGCGGAGGCGGATCCACGGCAATTCAAAAAAGAGCCCAAGGAACAAAACGGCGTAGATAAATTTAGAATAATTTGTTTTGGTCACTTCGGGGAATATGCTGCTTTATCCTGGTGACGATGAATTCTTTATTGACGTAAGTTTTTACTGACTTGTCAAAAACCTGTACAATTTCCAAATCAACTATCAGGGCGTCTCCTTTCGAGAATTTGGGGTTTAGGGAGCAATGGAACGTAAAACCCGTTATATAGAACTTTTGCTGTGTCAGCTCAAGATCGCAAGAAAATATCGAGCCTATTTTTACCTAACATTTTCAGTATGTTGTCGGTAGATTGCGGCAAATAGTAGCTACGCTACTTTTAGACCGAAATCCATGGCCCAGACCTGGATTACAGCAAAATTGTGGAACGAGATTATCAAAGCCATATTGGGCGAAAGTGATATCTAAATAGCAGTCACGCCCAGGGCAGGCCGAAGCAATAGCAAAACTCGAATGTTCCAAATCCAAAATGCGAAAAGGGTTTGGGATCGCCCCCAAAATGCTGCTTGACAACGGCATCTGCTTTCGATAGTGACTACACCGTATAGTTTCCGTATGTCCGGTTGCCGCCGAATCTACTACACAAATCAATTGTTACATATTCAGTTCTTTAAATGCGGGTTCTTTGCCATTGCAACATGCGGAAATAAGCCTTGGTCAGCAAGACCATCACGCCGGCTTTTTCTAGGGGCCTACCTAAAGCCGCTGGCTGCAAGAGTGGTTTCTGGCTGACAGTCTTTAGCAATTGGGGAACTCAATCAATATGTTGCAAGACCCCACTTCCGATCGAAGACTTGATACAATCAAACCGGTAAATCGGGTGGTGGATATTGTATTTAAGGCGAAGTCGGCGAAATCAAATCCCCGCACTCTCTACCTTCACTGGCCGGGATTTACATGAATCTTCCGCAAGATTTCCATCCGGAATCCAGCCCAGACGTCCACCCCTTTGTTTTTTAAATGATGAAACTAAACATTTCAATCCCGTCTGTTTCAGTTAAGAAAAGATGATCTTGCGCAACTTTGAAGTTGCGATCACAAACCGCACTTTGAAAACACACCTGAAAGGGGAGAGACATGAATAATGATCGTTCTAAATTAACCACGACAACCGGAATGGGCCTGGAAATTTGCCCGCCGGTTTTCTGGATTTCAACAATTCTTATCGTTGTGTTCATTGTGCTGACCTTGATCAATGTCAAAACGGCCAGCACGGTGTTCAACGCGGCCAAGTTCTGGGTGTGTGAATACACCGGGTGGTTCTTTGTCATTGCCGTCAATCTGGTTTTGGTCTACGCATTTTGGCTGCTTTTCAGCAAATACGGTCGTCTTCGCATCGGGGGTCCGGATTCCAGACCGGAGTTCACCATGTTTGGCTGGTTTTCCATGCTCTTTAGCGCCGGAATGGGGATCGGATTGCTGTTCTACGGCGTTGCTGAGCCCATTTACCACTACATGGCGCCGCCCGCGATGGGTGTCGAAGCCAAGACCATCGCGGCGGCCGAGCTTTCCATGGGCATCACTTTTTTTCACTGGGGCTTGCATGCCTGGGGCGTCTACGCCCTGCTGGGTTTGGGGCTGGCATTTTTTGCGTTTACCAGGGGACTGCCGTTGACCATCCGGTCTATTTTTTATCCGGTGTTGGGTGAAAGGATTTACGGGCCCGTCGGGCATGCCATCGATATTTTAGCAGCCCTTGCGACCCTGTTCGGTTTGGCAACTTCCCTGGGATTGGGCGCCAATCAGATTGCGGCGGGGTTTAACTATGTCTTCGGACTGCCCAATACCCTAACCGTGCAAGTCAGTCTGATCGTCATTATTACCGCCTGTGCAACCTTGTCCGTGGTGGCAGGCCTTGAAGCCGGTATCCAGCGGCTCAGCAAGATTAATTTCGCCCTGTCCGGCGCGCTTATGCTCTTTGTCTTTTTGGCGGGGCCCACATTGTTCATTCTGGACTCCATTCCTCAAAATATCGGCAATTACGTGAGGCGCTTTGTCACGTTGGCTTTCTGGACTGAAACCTACACCCAAACGAAATGGCAAAACGGCTGGACGATCTTCTACTGGGCCTGGTGGATCGCGTGGGCGCCTTTTGTGGGGATGTTTATCGCACGGATTTCCAAAGGGCGGACCATCAAGGAATTTTTGCTGGGCGTCTTATTCGTGCCGGCCCTGCTGACTTTTGTCTGGCTGACCATTTTCGGCGGCTCGGCGTTGTATGTCGAGATTTTCGGTGCCGGCGGGATATCCGAGGCGGTCAACAAAAATGTCTCCACCGCCATGTATGCGCTGTTTGAAAACTTTCCCTTGGCCAAAACAGCGTCCTTTATCGGAATTGCCGTGGTCTGGTTTTTCTTCGTGACATCATCCGATTCGGCATCGCTGGTGGTTGATATTATCACAGCCGGCGGACATCCCGACCCGCCGACCAGTCAGCGGGTTTTCTGGGCCAGTGCCGAGGGAATCTGCGCCGCGATTTTACTGTTGGGCGGGGGATTGGCCGCTTTGCAGACGGCTTGTATCGTCACCGGTTTACCGTTTGGGATCGTCCTGTTACTGATGCTGTTCAGCATGAAAAAAGGCCTGGATGAAGAATATGAAAAAGTCTATAGCCGGAAGTGATGTCAAAAGGAGGAAAAGGTTATGAAATTAAAATGTCCGGCGGCAATCACGGCCGCAGTGCTTTTGGTCTTGTTCTGCACAACCGCAGTCTGGGCCGAGCAAAAAAAAATAACCCTGGCAAGCCTGGAATGGGAACCCTACATCGGCTCGAAGATGACACGGCACGGACTAACCGCGGAAATCGTTGTCGCGGCCTTTAAACGCATCGGGTATTCAGTCGATATTCAGTTTTATCCCTGGACCGAGGCCCTAAAACTGGGTGAAACCGGCAAGGTCGACGGCATTTTTCCGGCATATCACTCAAAGCGCCGCGAAGAGCACTTTTTGTTTTCCGAACCCTTTGCGGCAAGCCCGTTGGGATTTTATAAAAAATCGGCGGCGGTGGCCGGACCGAATATCTCCCAGTTGAAACGGGCGGAAGAAAACATTGTTTTCCCCGAGGATCCCAGAATCAATCAAACCGCGGTTTTAAAAATGATGAAACAGTACAAATTCGGGGTGGTGAAAGGATATGTCAATACACCGGAGTTCGATGCGGCAACATTTCTCAAGAAAGTGGAAGCGGCCAGTGATGAGGAGAATCTGAGAAACCTGATCAACGGCCGGGTCGACCTCATCTTCATCGATCGTTATGCCGCCAAAAACATCATCGTCAAAAAATTTCCCTGGCATCTGCAGGACTACGAATTCATGGAACCTGCCTTGGACCATAAGCCGCTCCATATCGGCTTTTCCAAAAAGGTCGCCGGCCATCGGCAAAAGTTACAAGACTTCAACCGTGGGCTGATAATTGTCAAAGAAGACGGACTGTTGAAAAGACTGACCGACAAATATGGGTTGCGCAGCAGATTCTAAATTTTAACCGCGGACGAGAGCCCTGTTCATGAAGACGAAATTCATTGGAACAATGGAGATGGATTATGATTGACGTTAAGAAAATACTCGTTCCCACCGATTTTTCCAAATATTCTGACATGGCGCTTTCAGAAGCGCTTGAAATTGCAGAAACATTTGATTCAAAAATTTATCTCGTACACGTGATTCGCAGCGAAACCGGATTTTCAATTATGGAGACGTTTGATGAGCCGACTCAGAAGAAGATCCACCAGCAATTGGATCAAAAAACCGCAGCAGCGTTTAAGCGTCAAATAGAAAAGTTCCCGCTTAGTAAAAAAATAGAGATCATTACGGAGGTATCCAAAGGAGTCCCCTACAAAGAAATTCTCGAGTTTCAGAAACACATCGACCCGGATGTACTCGTCATCGGCGCGCATGGACGATCCGGTTTCGAAGATTTCTTCTTCGGCAGTACGTCCGAAAAAATCGTAAGAAGAGCAACTTGCTCGGTTCTCTTGGTTAAGTAAAGAATCCAAGTAGAAGTGCTGGCGAGCTGGAGTAATGGGGTGATGGAATACTGGAGTATTGGAGTCGAATTGATTTTGGAATTCGGATTGCGGAATTCCGATTTAAGAAGAATTGAGCATTTAGGATCACAATCGCCATTGAGTCCAAGTTGGCGATCTGCAATCTAAAATCCCAAATTGAATCACGCTAACACTCCGGTGTGTCAATAAATGCAGTTGGATGAAGGTTCATAGAGAGTAGGATCCGCTTGCAGACGCGAGTGGAGCGACAGGGAAGACCAGTGCTCCTCGCGGTTGCAACCCGCTCCCACAACGATTTGCCATGGCCCAAGGGTGAAATAGAAATTCCAGCCTTTGAGATAACTACATTGGGTATCGACTGATTATTGATGATCTATGGATGTCGCTCGGCTCCTTTTTTTTTAAATCGATAGAATACCTTCATTTGTCAATCTTTCGCAACGCTTCATGCGGCTTAAGCTTATCCCAATTAAACGTCACACCGATCTCGGCTGTGTCGGGTGCAACGGCGCGATGATTTTCGATAACTAGGGGCCGCGTCGTATACTCGTCAATGGGAAAGCCGTGCACCTCCAGCCAGCCGGTAATGCCGCCGCAATTGGAGGCGTCGGGCTGAATATAGGAAAGTCTCGCCTGGTCGCAGGCAAAGCCGAATTCATATATCGTATGCAGATTTTCACCCATTGCTGAGGCACGCCGGTGGCTTCCGCGATCCGGGCATAACCGGTATAATTGTCCGGAATGATCGGCTCTTCAAACCAGAGGATATTGTAAGCTTTAAAGGCTTCGGCCGCACGAGGCGGCGGACACGCTCAACGCCGGTATCGACAAGATCTATGATCTCGAAAAAGAGCTGGTCAGCACCCAGGCATGGGCCTGTCAGACCCACGCGATCGCGGTCTGCGACCGCGTCGTCTTCGAAGTCGGCATGGCCGCCTTGAAAGACAAGGGTCTCACGGCGGAGTTGATCGAACAGGCGGGCGGAATTTATCCGCCCGGCCAGTATGACGTGTTCGATCAGTTTGACGAACCGTTTCGCAGCCGGCTTGTAAACCTGGCCGCGCAGCTCGGGCTGCCGCGGCGGGCCGTGGCCACGTTCAAACCATGGCTGCTGGGCATGGCGATGACTGCGGCCCTGATGCTGCGGTACGATTACGATCCTGCCGACACCTTCGACTACGCGCTCTACGAGCAGGCCATGGACGAGAGCAAGGCCACGGATCATCTGTTCGATCCGGACGAGGCTTTGCGGCGGTACAGCGGGATGCCGATAGAGGCGCAAAAGTCAATGGCGATCCAGACCGTCCGCGAGGCGTTCACATTTGAAGGCGACGTCCCGCCGCTGATCGCCGCATGGAAGGCGGGCGACGAGGGATATATCACCCGGCACTGGGAAAGCTCGTTCGCGGGCCATTCCGCCGTCAGGCGGGCCCTGGACACAGCGCCGAAAATCGAGTTGACGCGCCGGATGCGCGGCGCGTCCGGACGGACACGGGGAACACGCTGTATGTGCTCCCGGTGTTCCACCTGGCCGGTGATGACGGCGTGCTCGAATTGTTCAGGCAGAACGGCTGGCGGGTGGAAAGAGTTGAGTGACCGCAGTTCTTGCGGTTGAAACGTTTGAAACACGAAAGTCCGGGGCGAGGACTTGCGAGAGGCGGATCTGAGATCCGCCAGACTCCCCTTCGCCGACTTGCGCGACACCGATCTGCGTTCCGCCACCCTGCGCAATGCACAGTTCGTCGATCCGGACGGACTGGCGAAAAATACCCCGGCTGTAAAGAAAGGAAGAAAACGATGATGAAGCTTCTGAAATTTACCCGGGCCGTTATTACGGCCATCTTCCGGCGGTCTCCTTATCAGCGCCGCCCCAAGCCCGCTGGCCAGGAGCCTTACCGCCCCAAGCCCGCTGGCCAGGAGCCTTACCGCCCCAAGCCCGCTGGCCAGGAGCCTTACCGCCGCAAGGTTGCGGTCGATGAGGCCGCGGAGGAGGCCGAAGAGAAAGCGAAAGCGAAAAAAGCGGCGCGGCAGGACGGGCCCTTCAAGTCCGAGGCGAT
>Ga0209052_1000485_pt1 | contig 12333 bp, 9 predicted proteins | sample WorMetHEROISLAND_2_FD_187409 | JGI IMG/M metagenome (GOLD analysis project Ga0209052, IMG submission 187409) | Marine gutless worms symbiont microbial communities from Max Planck institute for Marine Microbiology, Germany - Olavius sp. 4 HERON... | ecosystem: Host-associated > Annelida >...
CACTTAATATGGCGTAACTTCGTCAAAGTTGTAGGTAAATGAATAAAAAATTGTACTCTAGCATAGATAGGAACGTATAATAGGTGTGTAAAATTTGGACTAAAAATTTCCAACCGTTTGGGAAAAATGTCAGAAAACCTCAGGGGGGGATTTTTTCACGTATTAGTTGAAACAGTCTCAACGAATGCTTGTAGTTACTCCATACTATCTGTAGCACCTAAACACAACAGACTTTACAGTTTACAGTTACAGCCAGCGAGACAGTCAGTGACCAGCTTCACATCGTGACCACTCAGCGAGGGTGACCAAAACTCACAGAAACACATTCAGACTCAGTGAAACTCATGTACACCATGTGAAACAAACTAAAATTAATTAACACTCACTGAAACTCGCTCAGAGTGACTAAAACTCGCAGAAACTCACTAAAACTCAGTGGAACTCACTAAAACGTCCTGACAGACACTGAGACCTGTAAACAATGAATCAAAGTTGCTAGGCACGACATCTCCACCAACTAGTTACAACAGATTTAATACCTTCAGCTACTGCAAACTTAAATAATGCTGACCCACATACAACCGACTGGCACTCATTAAATCACACCAAGACTCACTGAAATTCACTGCCTCAGATTCGGCCACTGGCTGACATTGTGCATTCTGAAAATTCATTTACATACGAATATTCATTAATTGCGATAACACAAATTCGTTTTGGACGAAAAATGAACGCAATGGCAAAATTTAGCATTTTGGACAAAAAACGAAATTCACAATTATGGAGAAATTTGGACAAAAAAATATAAAGTTGGATGAAATTGTTGATTCTGGATGGATGAAGAATGACATTTTGGTAAAGATATTTGTAATGACACTATAAGCATCCTGGTTACACAATACAAATTTAGTGCAGACATGAAAAGGACTCAATGAAACAAGTATACCATAATACAGAGAAATGCTACATTTCCTTTTACAGACTTGGAAATCAGAACATATTTGTCTGTTTGCAAATTAAATACTGTCAACAGCTGGATGAAATCTGGATGAATATTAGAATTTTGGACGAAATATTGGACGCAATTTGTGATTATGGAAGAACAAAAAATGACATTTTGGATGACATATTTGTTGTGTCTCTATTCATTTAGACTAACTGAAGACTCACTAAGACCGAGTAAAAGTCACGAGGATTCATTACAGCTGACCTGCTCTTCAGTGAGAGATGAGAGACTACGCAACGTGGTCCATGATTCTATCTTGGGATTGAAGTGGTTGATGATGGCGTGAACGTTCACCATTGCGTTGGTCAGACGAATTGCCGACTCTTTCCAATGACCATCAGTCGTTGTGTAGCGCAGAGCTATGACAGCACAGACAGCCACGGACATCATCAGTTATCATTCGTCACAACAACCTTGTGCTGACATGTAGGCGGCCGTCCATCCGTCCCGTTACCCACTGCACTGCGCGTAGTGTGCCTCAAAGCGCTAAAGTCACCCAACTGGTATGATCTGGCCGGTCTACCAGCGCATGGAGTGCCAGACACAAGTAAACATGTACGTAAGATATGCATCATTTTCTGGAGGCTCTTGACGTATGATCACCTCAATATTTGACCTTTAAGCTGAAAATTGGCAATTTTAGAATTCTTACACCTTTTGCTCTCGACGTAGGAGCACACACAAGACGGACAGACAGAGAGACAAATGGGCAAGACTCTAAATAGGGCCTATCATGACAACTGCATAACATACAAGCAAGGTCCCTATGATTTTATGGTTCTCAGCACATTTTTGGAATTCGATGATTCACTTATAAATTTATGCCTAAAATCAAACTAATTATGCAGTAGTTTCTTGCGTAAAGTCACCCAACTGGTATGATCTGGCCGGCCTGCCAACAAAATGCAGAATTCTGTGGAAAATGTTTACATTTGAGCATATTTAAACTGCAGTAATGTAGAATTCTTACTGACTTCCCTGAAAAATCCAAGACAATAATATAACAAGCATCAACTATCTCAGTGCAAAATATAAAGCAAATGGTGACACAAACAGCAGCTTACCCATTGAGTAGAGATTGTCAAAGACTTGGTGCATGCGAATGATTTCATAATAGAGCTCATCATAACTGTTTGGATTGGGCAGGAAAGTGTCACCATACGTAATGAACAGATTGAATATGTTCACCACCTGCAATACACGTCAGTAATTCACTGCGTAAAATATATACTTAACAACACTGACACAACGTTGACTAATAAGCATTAGAAATTCATCAAATTACAACGTTTATTCACTGACTTGTAACGTTTTGGTAATCCACAGCCTCTACTGAATTTATATAGCTTATTAGTTACTGCTTAAAACTATAAGTTCATTCAGATACAATGTACGTATAATTGCTCCAGTGCTGCAGACAGGTAGCATAGTATGCCAAAGTCACGCCTTATACGACCTGTCATGGTCATGGTTGTCGCAGTCAGGGACGATGAGCCAAGCTATCGGTAGCCTTAAATCTGGCATGTTCTCAATATTGTACAGAACTGTAACAAGGGAGCGGAGCTGCTGAGTAGTAGCATAGATGAAAGACTAAATGTCTACATAAATGTCTAATAATGCAGGCCTTGTGTATATCCCTGAAAGCTGTACAATAGGTGTGATCCATATCATGGCCAGATGGAGTAAAAGCTGCCTAAACTAGATTTTTAGTTTTGTAAATTGTTAGATAGTTTGAGCAGGTAAATATTTTGTTTGTTATTATTATGTTTGTGCATGTATGTAGTTTATTATTGATATTAAGGTATTCTGTGTGGTTTGTTTGATTTTTTTTGCTGTTGATTTTTGTCGTCACTCGTGAGTACCAGTGCAAGTGATTGCCTGGAAACACACGTCCGTGAAGTGACCTGCCATGTGCCAAACAGGACCATAGACTCTACTCACTCGCTCACTCACTCAGTATTAATGGCAGTGAATGCTCAACTGACCCGTGTGCAGAGGACGAAGACATCAAACTTCTTTAGCAGAACCGACTCATTGGACAAGACAAACTTCACCAGGTTGATAACAGCTGAACAGAATGAACAGCAGACAGACAATAACTCACAACAATCATACAGCTCAACTACACGCGCGCACACATACATACGTCCACACTCACTCACTCACTCACTCATTGGACAAGGCAGACTGCACCATGTTGATAACAGCTGCAGCACACAATGCACAGTATTGTTTTATGCCCATCACCAAAAAACCAACACAGAGAAGAAATTATAGTAAAAGTAATACGACGAGAGCAACATATAATCAATGGCATTATTGTGCAGCTATTCTAATAGGCTGCACAATGCGTCTTGCCCATCTGCTTATCTATCCGTCTGTGCCGTACGGGCTTCAAATTTAAAAACAAAAATGGATGAAAACCAAGGCTGATGTGAACATTCCCCAGGGCAGGAGTAAACGGTGTGCCAATTTTCGGTTCAAAAGGTCAGAGGTCAGAATTAGGCTGTGGAGTTCTAGAGGGATGGCCACACAATATGTCAGCACTGGGCCGACAAATTTACCTAGTACACTATTATTACTTTATATTACGAGGGTCGTTCATAAATAAGTTACAAAACGGCGCCATTCCATTAATTCTTAACATAGGAAAAATCCGAAATATACGTTTTGTAGGGAATTTTATTTTGAACATACAAAAAAGAATTTTTTTCATAATGACGTCATTATTGTGACGTCATCAGTTCATAGAACACAGTCTATCTGTGCATTATTTTCTCCACCAGTTTTCTGTCATAACTCACAATTCATACCTCTCTATATACAGCAGAGGAATGAGAGAAAAATAACGAATAAGCTTAACAAGTTAATGTTGCCTCTTTAAATGTTAAACATCAGTGTTTCATTTTTCAACATCGTCCAAGTTCATTTAAACATTTGTCCCTGCTGTTAACAAGCTTCTGAATGCCCGATGCAAAGAACGATGCTGGCTGCTGTCCAAGCCATTGACGAACAACTGATTTCACCTCAGTATCTGATGCGAATTTCTGCCCACCTAGCATTTTCTTCGTCGGCCCAAAAAGATGATAGTCACTGGGGGCCAAGTCCGGACTGTATTGCGGGTGTTCGTTACGGGACGACTTCAACGGCAACGTCGCCATATTTAATGTTTATAAATGATGTCACAGTGACGTCATCGTAATAAAACTCACAGCTGGTACTCAGAATTAAATTCCCTACAAGATGTATATTTCGGATTTTTTATATTTGGAAAACTAATAGAATGACGCTGTTTTGTAACTTATTTATGGAACGACCCTCGTATTATTACCTGTCCAGAGTTCTTTCCAGGGGTAAGGAAGTCGAACGCGGCACTTCTTCTGATAGCAAAGAATTCTGTGAGTGATGCCCAGACATTTCCTATCATACCACACGATAACATTAGACACTTCCTATTATATACCATACCATACATACACGTTTATACACCGACTCAATTCTATGAGTGATGCCAAGACATGTCCTATTATATACCAATCATACAATAAGCTTAACATTAGTACACCGACTCAATGCAACCGTAGCAAACACTCACCTAACAGTAGCCATCAACTGATCAAATAACAAACGGCAAATACTTACATAACAAACGCAAAACATTTACGAGCTCCATATCAATGATGCCTCTGAACAATGAATTAAACTGTTGGCACCTTATAAATCAAAGTTAAAAATAATTATAAATGGAAACTACAAACATCTTAAGTTGACAATTCAACGTCTTACACATCAATGTCTAACTAGCAGTAGATGCATTGACAGTCACAAACCTCGCATACACCAACGTCCAACGTATTACAAGTTACGAATTACAACAAAATTTTGCACAGTGCTCCCTACAGAACTGGACAGCAACACTTGACAATAATAAACTAAGCCCAAATAATACAAAAAGTAGTGTGAAATAAATCCTAAAATATGATATAAATTACATAGCGGGACTACACAACAGGTTCCACTAGCAACAAGAAACACTATCTATACGAATGATGACAAGAGGCAGCAGGACGTACGTGTATAACTCCGTGGGAAAGTTCTTCATCATATGACTAGCAATGAACTCCACCATCAAATCTGATGGACACAATCAAAGATATCTACATTAACAGCTCACTAATAAACTGTATAAATTCATCAGCTTACAACCTCAATTTGTTAAGTTCATTTCTTGACGTTTCAGCAACGACTGTTGCATTCCTTGCAACGACATCTCTTAGCTGCTAGATACTGCCAACTTCCCATATCTACGGCAATCTGTCTATTTACTCGGACAGAAACCAGCCAGTTTGGTGAATAAAAACACTCAAAAATTACCAAGTACTCCTCAATACAATAAATAACACATATGTAAATTCCCCGACGAAACTGCATGAATCCTTGACAACATGACCCACACTACTCTTTTTACTAGCACATCGAGGTTTTCTCTACAGTTAATGTACTAATAAATGACGTACTTACTTAATACTGATATAATGGGACCTAAACAACTGGTTGCAACTTTATCTTCAAGCCCAAAAATCACCAGAAATTCCACAGAACATACCAAGGACAGCAGTAGCAAGCGGCCGAGACTGCAGTGCCTTCTCCATGCTTCCTTTTCTATGTCGCATCGGCTGAAAAGTAAAAATTACAAAAAAGTACAGCACACACTGCAACATTCATGATTGATTTCTTTGACTTTCACAAGCCAAAGAACACCACGAAGCGTTCACAAGAGTCATCTGCCGGTTTCCCTGCGAACAGTTTCATCTGACCTAACTTTCCGCCGTGAACTTAAGACCTTTCTGTTTAACATTTCATTCCCAGCCAACTGAACTCCATGTGACATTGTAAAGTGGCCCTGCAGTTATTCGATAGTGACACTATAATCTTAGCAACTTATTATTATCTGTGACCATCTGTCACGAAGTCGAATTTGTTTGCAGAAGCCAGTAATACAAGCAAGTTGCTTCAACAGTGGGGTCTGCAGTGCAGCTTCAGCCAAAAGCAGGAACCTACCAATAAATGTTTCAAGTTTTGAGGTATTATACTTCCTGAAAAATATCGTTTGAAAAAAAGCATTATTGCGATCACCCAGTCACGCAGGCGGTCAACCAGTTAGCAGAAATGGACACTAAGGAGCCTTGGCTCCATTGAGAAATTAATTATTAATTAATCTATTAAAGTATTAATAGATTAAAGTATTAATCTAAATTGAATTAAAATTTTAAAAAATACTACCAGTTTCTGTAATAAGAAAACCCACTGACCAGCCTGTGAATAGGAACTCGAAAATTCATGTTGACGTCATGCATCAATGAATTGGCGTATTGGTCCTAACACACACACGACATACATCAATGACAACAAACACAACAAAATATTAGGCTGCAATGTGCTAACATCTCCTTCTTAACAAAAGACATTTTATACTCTATGCCCTTTTTAACCATGTAGAAGCTTGTCTTGTTTACTTTGTGCCACTGTCATCAGAAGTATTTCTGCACGTTCACTGCACACATGTCTGGCTGTCATATCGCACTAAACTACTGCTGCTACTGCTACTACTACTACAAATTTTTACGTGTTTATTAAATATGTCTCATTCACACAGAACGTAGTTAGAGTGAAAGAGATGCAAGATCATGATGAAAAACTGTGCAACATACAGCATCTGTAATGAGTTAATAATGAAGTCATTACTACACATTTTAGCTTGATAAACGTGGGTGCGATGAAGTATAAAAGCCACGACACCGTGTGAAATAAGTGTGTGTAACAGAAATGAGCTGATGTACCTCCACAATACATGTGAGAGCAATGAAGCACAGTTTAGTGTTGTTATAACGGGCGCTGTCTGCAACAAAACACAACAGTACAGGCTGAATAATACTGGACAAACATCTCTCTCTCTCTCTCTCTCTCTCTCTCTCTCTCTCTCTCTCTCTCTCTCTCTCTCTCTCTCTCTGTGACTGATTCACGTGTTCTGTGCTCTTCTCATCAGTAGCCATCAGCCGTAGGTCTCACATGGTCCTCCGCGCAGCTGATGAACAGGTGCTCTTAGTGCCACTGATGCTGTATCTGATGTCAACTGAAGCTAAGTGCATCAGCATCCCACCATACAGTAGCCACATGTAGCATTTCAACGTCAGATCAGCCTCAGTACCTGCGATATCACTGGACAATAGACCTGTCTGTTACTTGTGACCACACAGCCAATCAGCCAGTCAGCCAATCAGTCAGTCAGGGAATTAGCTCAATCTGATCACAGCTACACTTAGCAATCACGTTTACCGGGTCAAACTAATACAGTACATAGCATTGCACTAGAACATGTTCATTCAGACCACGATCCCCGCGCTATATAAATTTACTCACTTATCATCCACATAATTTACCAGTGTGAAACAAACTCCAAAATAGAAATATGACAGCACCCCCTAGAGGCCCGAATTATGGTCTTCCAAAAAGTCGATTTAAATGGGTCCAAACTCACATGTCCAACTTTGCTGTTAGTGGACCAAAGTTCACCTAACATTTCGCCGAACGCAAGAGGAATTGCTGTCGATCACGTCTTTCCGATTTTGGATATCTCCATCATTTCCAGAGATATTTGCAATCAAAGTCTGAAGTTGTCTGAAACAGTGCCGAATTTTGCACGTTTTTGGCCATCAAATTTTTTTTTCAGGACAGCCCGGCATTATGAAATTGAACACACTTCTGATCATGTGGCAAAGTTTCACGACAATCAGCCAACGAAGTTCGGAGTCATCACACTGAAAAAAGAAAAGAAAAGAAACAGCAGTAAAACACGTTAGTAAAACTATTACCATTGCATGTGTTATCTGTACGATATTGACTCCATATCAACAACATGTTCTATGCAACAACAGACAGGAGTTAACAAAGGTCGACCAACCTTTGATATCTTGTGAGATGACGGAGCAGTATTCTAGGAACGTTACTAAAAGATTCGTTGGCTGGCTGGTTGACTCCATCAACAAAGTCGACTCCAGCTTGGCACCTGCAACATACATGGACTACACCCCACCAAACACACACTGACAACTATGACAATTATGCCACTGCAGGACTGACAAAAGCTATGATGCACTGTAAAACTAGAAAACTTATTATATGGCCATCCAACTAGAACTCAACTACCATAAACCCAACCCTAGCCTTATGAACCGATAACTGGCACATACACTTGATGAACGAAGGTTTCTCCTGCCCTGGGGAACACTCACACCACTACTGGTTCTTCAATATTGGTTTCATTTTTGAGTTCACCAAGCCTGGCAATTAAAAGGCTGGAGATACAGATTTGGCCGACCCAGAAAAACCGGCTGCCCTTCAGGCATTTAAATGGATACCTGAACACCCAATTTATGGGTAGTAAGATTACAGTATACCCCACCACCATTGGTGTAGTGGTTCACGGGTTGGTCTTGATCAACAAAGTTAATGGACGCAAGGCCCGGTCAGTATTAGACGGGTGACTGTCAGCAGACAGGAAAACCATCCCAATACGTAGCCAAGTCAACTCAGCCTGACCATCCATCCATCCATCGGTAGGCACAATGAGTACCTGTGAAAGCTGGAGCGTAAACAGACACAATCCCCTAGCTCAGTGTCAGTGGTCTCGCCAGGCCAAATGGAGGTGCCACTGTTGACAGTTCAAGACGACGTTGGCAACTATGCCACTCACAACTGATTTTTATATTGACTGAATAGCTTACATCATAGGGGTGCAGTGCATATGCACGAGTTGTAAGCTGCGCAAATGGCTAGCTTCTGAAAAGAGGTGAATGAAGACTGCTTTGGCATGTCCTTCCGTACTTGTCGCTGAAAAGTGACGTAATGCATGTCGCTGAAAAGTGACATGTATTGGCCTCTGAAAACAGGTAAAGAAGGCTGCCATAGTCGATCTTTTGCTGTATATGCCGCTGCAAAGTGGCACTTAGCCTAGGCTTACAACTAGCCAGCCAGTGTACCTCCACGTGGTGCACCCGGTAACTGCTCCAGAAAAGGAGTGGGCTAAACCACTGGCTGTCGGATGTCTATTGACTCGTTGTCTTGTTCCTTTCTGTGGGGTTTGTGGTGGGGGCGGAAATTTGTTTGTGACTTGTTGCTAGACCAGTGGTTTACTCCATTGGAGATCTCTCTTGAGGCTTGCAAAGGCCTGTAGATTCTTGTCTCTTTAGGCTTGCAAAGGCCTTTAAGAGATTTTTCTCTCTTGATGCTTGCAAAGGCCTCTCCTAAGAGATTTTGAATATCCGGGCTGCGCATTGGGCCAATCATGTAAGGCCTCAGCGCTGGGCTAAAAACCCTCCCAGCAAGAAAGAAAGAAAGAAAGAAGAAAGAAGCTTACATCATAGCCACTCAGCATGTAAATGCATCAAATTCATATGTTGTACATTAAACGAAATTTGCAGCCATAATGGAAGTGTTGAGCGAACAGCAATACCTGTCACCTGGGTACTAACTGGATAATGGAAAATTGTGGTAACAGATAGCAACCCAAGTAGCCAGGTATGCATTCTAAGCAACAGTCCCAATAATACTCCGCTTTAATGGAGAACAGATGATGACAACGTCGATATCAAGCATCTCATCTGAGATACTGATCCATCAGATCAAAACAACAATTAGATACTAATACACAAGACACTTCATTACCATGTGGTGATGTCGGCTCAACTGTGGGACTGCTGACTGGAGACTGAGGAGCAGATATTGGCATTGGTGACGACGGGCTGTGTGACTGGAGTGGACACAAATACACACAATCAACAATCAGTTACACCAACAACGACAACAACAGCAACAATAACACAAGATCATCAAACCTTGCTCAAGGCTAAGTACTGTCCGTGGGTAGCCGCATGCAGTGATTACCAGACTGACTCTTCGGCTCCGTTACACGAATCAGTCACTAGACACTGAGCGTATGACACTAAACCTGAAACGATGCGGCACTGTACCACGGGACTGATAAGTCAGTCAATCAGTCAGTGTAGTCTGGTGTCGGTCAGCTGGTCTGATGCTGCATGCTGTGACTCTACAGCCCAGCTGGGTACATATTGACAGCAGACTGTCAGCTGCAGCAGGTAACAGACGTGTCACAGGCGCTATCTTGTAGCAGTTGTAGCCTGTCTGGAAAAGCCCCAAAGAAATGAGGCTTCGCACAGTAGATGAGTCTGAGGCTTCCGTCTCTCCCTTGTGGTGTTTGACAGCCATTTTGTTGAATCACGTGGCATCACTTGACGGCGGTGTCGTTGCCGACAGTTGACAGGCGTTGTCGATCGTTGTCAAACAGTGATGACCAATGACAAACGTGGACGGGCGTCGACACGTGCTAACGAACTGACTGCAATCGGTTATCCAATGCAAATGAAGAAGCCCTTCCTACTAGCTGAGATGATTCTGGCTGGATGTTGTTGTGGGCACGCTGCCACCATGCCATCATGTGTCATACCAGTACAGACACCGGCGAGCATCCACTGAGAGAACAGGGCAGTTTTTACAGGCTGGATTTCAACCCAGCCCAACCAACAGCGGCAAAGCACTGAAGGCCGAGGCGCTATCTACACAGCTACACACGGGGCGCCTACACGACAGTCTGTTGTCCAGGGTTGATCTTCCCTACTGGCAACACTTTGGCTATCTAAACCAAACAGCAAGTAGTCAAGTTCTCTGCAGATCGGCATGGCGGCTACTTGTGGCAATGGCTACGTCTTCGACAAGCTCCTGAAGAAGAAGAAGAAGTAAACACCATCTTGAAGTCGATGCATGCACTACCCAGTATGAATTTATTGTTGTAAATGGCCAAACTACGACTTCTGCATTTCACAAGGTAGTGTAGCAACAGTATTAAAGTGAGGTGATGTTCCGTGCCAAAAATTATTTTAAATCGGCCAATGTTTCACGGATTTATTCAAAAAAATGACACTGGCAGTTTTTTTGAGACACGGTGTATATAGTAATACTTGCATTTCCATGAAATACATTAATTGAAATTGATAATTATTTAATCAGCGTAAAGACCACAAAAAGTTGACCAGACCTGAACAATGGAAAATTACCTTGGATTGGATTTCTTATAGGCCTGACATCAATAATAGATACATGCAGCTGGTAGTATCTTGGCACTGATTGGACTTACTGCAATAGAGAAGCCACTGACTGAGCCCCCAGTGAAACAATGTCAGCATTACTCACAACAACAGCCGAGTGAAAGAAGTGAAGAGATACATATACTGACATGTGTGAGAGTTGTGATGAAGTTACGATTGAGGTGAATAGCTTCATAGAGAGCCAGCACGATCGAGTCATTAGCCCTGCAAGTAACAGTAATCACGATTATAATAACACTATTAATAATAACATGGCCAAAGTAATGTGGCACTAAGGGCGTTGGTCAGCATACACATAGCATGACGCACATACAAGTTTCTTATAAGCATGCTGCATGAGTCTACTTACTAGACACAAGTCTTGTTTGCCATACTGTTTATGCACTACAGCAGGAACTGCTATAGCGTGTCTTAGCCATCGCAATTCTGTCTGTCTGTCCGTCTGTCTGTCTGTCTGTCACACGGGTGGATCAGGCCAAAACAGTGCAAGCTAGGATCATCAAATCTCCACCATCGGCTGCCCCAAAGACTCTAGTTTCAGGATCTGTAACGCTGTTCCAAAAATTCCATAGGGGTCACCCCATTCGAGGGCCATAAATGAGAGGGGGGTAGGAAAATTTTGCGATTTTGAACCAATAACTGTCCATATCTCGGAAACGGTGCGATATAGGGCCAAGGTTACAATTAATCACTAATAGGAAGTCATACACGGGTTTCGATTGACACCGAAAGCAATGACCTTGAATGACCTTGAGCACTAGAATAGAGGTTTTCATGGATTTTACATTTGTTCGCAGCGGGCCTTCATAGATGCACTGCTGTCGCGCGTTCCCTTTGCGTTAGCTGGGCTTTCTTGTACTTTGTTGCTGCTGTGCGGGCATTCTGAGCACTGAAAACCCGACACTGCAGTTTTGTTCAGGTGTTTGCCTTACTCAGCTGTTAGAGTTTAATTGTCTTAGTTTACATTTCTGAACTAAATTTCTGCTTAAATTTACGTATGCCATAAACGAATGTTGCTATAAATATGTCTTGACTGATTGATTGATTGATTCATGCATTCATTGAAGGTAAGATGTGACGAGATAACAATGAGATAAGATAAGGCAAACGTAGATTGTGATGGCGTGCTTTTCTACAACTATTTTC
>Ga0209052_1000486_pt1 | contig 12327 bp, 9 predicted proteins | sample WorMetHEROISLAND_2_FD_187409 | JGI IMG/M metagenome (GOLD analysis project Ga0209052, IMG submission 187409) | Marine gutless worms symbiont microbial communities from Max Planck institute for Marine Microbiology, Germany - Olavius sp. 4 HERON... | ecosystem: Host-associated > Annelida >...
CCCTGATACAACATAATGTGTCATTTGACCTGCAGGTGCACCTGCCAAATGGCATGTAAATCCGTTCAACGCTTTAAGCAGGCTGCAGAGATGTGAGACAGACCACGCTACGGAGAAATGTTAGCCATCGACGAAATTGCTTGCGGTGGAGAGATTTTGCCCAAAAAGCTACGAATGGACTGCGAGAAAATTTTGTAGATGGACAAAGAGTGACTTCAACAACCAACCATTCAAATTTTGGTGGCGATTTGGTTCAGAACCCGGATAAAGGAATTCTGGGGTAAACTTTCGGAGGATGAGGAAAGCAGAAACGGTTCTGTTGTGTTAGAAAGGTGGCGGGCAGCAGTGTTCTTGTTGGATGCTGGAGATGCCCGATCACTTACTAGTTATCACTGCAGCCAATACCTAATCCACACTGCTGACATGACGCAACCACTGGCATTGGCGACGTGAACTGAGTTGATGACAGATAGCAAGAATTGCAACGAGTCTGAACATATTTGGAGACAGAAGAAGTTGCATCGCATTGGCGTCGGCGGTGTAAATGGGGTATAATGGTGGTGACACACAGTCAAGAAACTTGTACGAGAAACTTGTACAAGTCGACTTGTACAAGAAACTTGACCATCTGACATGGTTTTTTGTACAAGATTTTTCTTGTACAAGTTTCTTGCACCGAATACAGCACAGCTCTGTTCCATACAAGAAACTTGCATGCACGTGACTAGAATGGTGAGCTCTGATTGGTCGGCTGTCTGTCGCTGCCACTATTTTCATTTTTTATCCAGATGTTTCACTTTTGCCTCCTACTTTTCAGTTTTTCGTGTGCTAAAACTGCAATAACTGCTACAGCAGCTGCCGCAGAATCTCTATCAGGTTTTGTCTGGGATATTTGTTATGAAAGTTTCTTGTACAAGAACTTACATGAACTTGCACGAAAATTTGATGTAAGAAACTTAAGCAAGAAACTTGTGCAAGTTTCTTGCGCAAGTTTCTTGACTGTGTGTCACCACCATAAGATACAACAATGTCAACAAGACCAGTGAACTGTTTGCTAGAGCACATCTTCATTAGCACACTTGTGACTGTTTCTAAACTGTAAGAGTGGGCGAACACTAACTTCATCGATTCGTCATCATCATCATCATCATCATCATCAAACATCATCATCACACCGACATTGGACAGTAACTAGCAGCTGGTACCTGACAGCTGCCTCTGTCGCCAGTTATTCGCAGCGGCTTGTCATAATTTGTTGGTGAATTAGACTCCTGTATGATAACCATCCGAACGCCGGCCTGCTCCTACGAACAGGACATACAACAACAACGGTAACAGCACAAGTCACGCGCCATACTCTGTTAGATTGCAGCGCAACTTTGTGGACTGCGAGTCAACGGCGTTAGTCCGTAAGTTAAAAAAAACAGGGTTCAGACACCCGGGTACGTACCCAAAAAAACGGTGGTTTTTTTCGGTACACCCGCCTAAAAAACCCACCCCAAAAAACCCACACTTACTTTAACCAAATTTTAGTTTATACTTTATATGCCACTACAATGCAATATTTTATTGTTTTTAAAGCTTTTACCCAATTTTAGTTTATACTTTATATGCCACTAACAATGCAATATTTTATTGTTTTAAAGCTTCTAAGGCTTTAAGTTACTGAGTTTTTGTATTATTTTACCTATTTTTCCTGCTTGTCCAAAAAACCCAATAAAACCCCACTGGGTTGGGCTTTTTAAAAAAACCCGGGTTTTTGAACCCTGAAAAAAACACACACTGAACGAATCCACAGTCCACACCTTCACCAGACACTGATTATTTTCAGAATTCATTCGCTGAAAAGACTGAAGTGCATTTGCATTTATTGGCTGCACAGCTCTATCCCAAATATTCCATTCCCGTGAGGGTTAGGGACTCCCGTCTAACACAATGTGTCACTGGACTTAACAAATGGCATCTAAATCTGTCAAACAGTTTAAGCGGTGTTCACAAATGTGTCCAATGACAGACAGACCACTGTATGTAGAAAACGTCAAATAAAACATTTGTTACAGAACCCACCAGACCTCAACAGTGTTACTACGCTACCTCGTGAAATATCAGTTTCTGAAAACTGCACGAACTGAAAAGCACAACAGCAGAAGACCCAGTGTGCATGCACTGAAGACAACATGACCGTGGTAGATGATACGCAAAACTAATAACTCAGATTAGTAAATAAGTAAATTAGAGAGGAAAACTGTTATGAGATTGTTACCTGCAAAAGTTCTGTTGTCTCTCCACCCTTGCCAACTTTATTGCCATGAATCAATTAACTGACGATAGTAACAAATAATTAGCATTTATTATACTATAATAATTATTACTATTTATTACTATTATTATTACTAGACAACAGTGATTACTTGCAGAAACCTGACTGTCTTTCCAGCCTTGCCAATGACATTGCGGACTTTATTGCCAGTAATCAATTAACCGATACTAGTAATAAATCATGAATGTTTATAAAAAATTATTATTTATTGTTATTATTATCAGTCAGTATTAATTACCTGCAAAAGCTTGATGGTCTCTCCACCCTTGCCGATAACAATGCCGGCCTTATTGCCAGGAATCATCATTTCTAGTGTGACATGAGAGCCATCGGTCTGTAGGTCTGGCAAGTCATGGCCTTTAGACATTATACGCGTTATCAGGTCCTTGGCTTTACTGCAACAACAACAACAACAACAACAACAACAAATACTACTGCCACTGCTGCTGCTGCTGCTACTACTACTACTACTACTGCTACTACTACTACTACTACTACTACTACTACTACTACTATTCATCATTTCTAGCAAGACATGAGAGCCATCAGTCTGCAGGTCTTGCCCATTATATGCATTATCAGCTTCTTAGCTTTACAACAATAACAACAACAACAAATTACTATTGCTATTACTACTACTATGACAGCTACTACTACTACTACACTCATCACTTCTAGTGTAGCATGAGAGCCAGTGGGTACTATGGGGTAAACCCACATAAAAACCCACCCCAAACTTAATCCAGTTTCAGTTTCTTGTTCCTATCTTCTTCTTTGGTTTACGACAAAGTCTTCTGCCAGCTGCTTCTGTGTTAGTGTTCCAGTAATAATTACTTTTTTATTGCAGTTAAGTTTCTATGACTTCTAAACATAGGAATTCGGAAATATTCGGATATCCATTTGACGTGGCCAGTATCTAGCAGTGCTAATGACCCATGAAAACACTAAAACCCATCACGTTAAGCTTTAAACCCCCCCCCCCCCCAAAGATTAAAAAACAAAAGGCCCTTTAGCACCGGATAACTTGCACAAAGCAAATACACAATGCAAATAGATTGACTTACAGAATAGCGTCACTTGTTCCGGTAAGCGTACATTTGCGCTCAGACATACCCGAACCATCGGCTGTCAACAGACAACAACGCAACGATCATTAGCAGCCACTAAATCTAGATTCAAAATGCAAGATCATCGGCAGAAAACGTCACAAAAATCAGACATGGATTAAGACAGGAGGGAAGATAGGGACAAATTGAGACAAAAATGGTCTGAATAAATTTCAGCTTGCCAGGAACGGCGGGTCGTAAGCAAGCAACACGGAACGATGATGTTCCTAATCACAGGTTTCAGCTTTTCATTCACTCATGTGCAGACAACTAAACGCACATCAAATATTCACTATTATTCAGCAAATATCCACTGACTATTGACTCACTGTAGATTCACTGAGAATTCAGATAACATATGTATACACAGAACCAGGGTTCCCACTCTTTTACTGACAAAAAAAATCCAGGACTTTCCAGGACCCCCATGAAAAATTTTCCGGAACCTTTTCGGAGCCCGCGAATGTTTAAATACAAAGAAAAAATGGCACTCATGTATACACAGAACATTCAGTAAATTCCGTAAGCTTTCTCTGGATATTCAATGTAAAAGAAATGCAGACGAGACAACAGTTGATCTTGAGAATAGCATCTACTGTACCTGGAGCAAACTGTATTTTACATTCCGATTCTGACTGAATAGACGCAATCTGTTCTCCACCCTTGCCTATAACTGCAACGACACCGTAACATTGTCAGCAAATTATCAAACAGGAGCTGCAAGTAAACAATAAATTCGTCAGATTTATTGCACAACTTACCTGCACAGCAACTGCAACACGACTCTAAATAGAAACAAAAGCTAATCACCACTCTGTAGTATACCACCCTGTACAAGGTGGTACAGAAATGTAACGTACATACGGGGTGGTGCAGAAGTGATCAATCTATTGGTCAGTCATCTCAGCCTTCAATACGGGGTAGACAGATGAGTACCGGCCTGCTTGGCTGGGGTTAAGGCGGGGCACGTTCACCTGTGTTGGGTGTCAGGTAACACTGTGTGGTCCCATATGGCAGGTGATGCTCCGTAGTTCTGCGAATGGGTTTTTTAATAATACACACACTTTAACCCTTTAAGTCGTTAACTACTCAATATGAATGTCAACAAGTATGTCAATGTGCATTCATGACATTACGCTGTATAATTCTAATTAAATTACATTAATTACAGTAACAATTTTTCCACTGAGATTATTTAATATGCGCCCTGTGCCACAACACAAGGGACTTGAAGTCAGGCGTGACACTTTTTATGCGTGAAATGCGAAAATTATTTTGTATCCTTAATCTTTATTCTGCCCAGCAAAGACAACCTTCGAGGCTTCGACCGAAGTTCGGCCGAATATTCGGCACTCGTTTGGTGACGACAGCCAAATATTCGGCTTTGGCCAATTAGCAAAATCTGACATTCGGCCCATCTCTAGTGTAGAACTATGGAATGGGCTTACATCAGACATTACCACTGCACAGTAGTGACAGTTAACCAGTAACCACGAAAGTCCCATGCCATTGGATTTGCCGTGATCAATACAGAAAGACATTAATATCAAAAAACAAGAAATTATTGTGCAGCCGACCTACTAAACCACATTACAGGTCTCCATCCATGTCACAATGTCTGTGTGTCCATTTGTCTGTCTGTCCCGCGTGAGTTTCTAAGTCGAAACTAAAAAAGTGCAAGAATACCAAAATTGGTGCAAATGTTTCCTAAAGCAGGAGTAAACTGTTTGCCAATTTTCAGCTCAAAACATCAAAGTCAGGGTCAGCGGATATCAAAAACAGTTGACTGTAGGACGGTGTGGAAAACCAAAAGTCGGTTTGGTTTTTGGTTTTTAAGCAACTGAACCATCCAGTATTTTCTATTTCGTTTAGTTGCTTTTCCGAAGCATTTGCGAGCAAACCGGATTTTCAAAGCAAACTCGCAGATCAGCTGTCCATGAGAATTGCAGTCAACAAGTGAAGTGGAAACATGTGCAGCTAAGGTGGAAAGCCAACATATTAAATTTAATAAAACTTAATAATTACATGCAAATCGTTTCCTCAAGGTAGTTGACTAGCTGACTTTTGTTACCACCAATACCCAGTAATGCAGTTCCTAGCAGAAACTACAAAAACAAAACAGATGCCGAACCGAAACCGAGGTACTTTTAACGAAACTGAACCCAAGACCACTGCAAATCAAAAACTATGATTTTCAGAACCAAACAGAAACTTAACCAAATTTAACCATTCCGCACACCCAGGGTTGACTGCATGCATGTCAACATGTTGAGAAATATGACAAGAAAGTTACTCACTTATTCGGAAAGTATTTACTCAAAAATATTCACTGTAAACACACCGAGAGAATATTAGCGATAGATGCGAGTAGAAATCTGTTACTTACTGAGCCCGACCATTCTGTCGGGAACGCTGATGATTTCAGCATGTTGAATGCCGCCGGCGAACCCAGCGGCATTTATGAACCGTTGTCCATCCATCACACAATACTGACCAGTACTGACCACGGACTGGACAACCACCACGTCAACTACCACTCAGCCGACGACGACGACGACACGGTATTACTAGCACAGCTGCTGCACTGTAACATACCAGCCACAAACAACAGCTACAACTACAACTACTACAACAGCAACTACAACAACATCGGTGATTACTACTGAATGACTGACCACAGACTGGACCACATAAACTACTACTCAGCCAACAGTGTACTGTACGGGGTAGCACATAAAGAAGGGTGAAGGGTGGTAATGTTGAACACTGCGTTCAAGTGTTCAACATGACCATCCCTCACTGCAATGATAGAGGCCGATCGTTTCCGACACTGTCCGATTGCTCAATCTATTTGAAGCGTGCATGTTCCACCTTTTATGTGCCACCCTGCAGTAACAGCAGAGCTGCTACACTGCAATGCACATCATCCATCATCATCACTCAGCAACAGCAGCAATCAACTCAGACATTGGGTGACTTCACTTTTTGACTCAAGACTTTCGCTGAGCCAATTCGCTGAGAGAAACCTAAAGCTCAACGCAAAAGTCCGGACTTAGACCGGAGCTGAACTAAACTCAGGTCTTACGAAAAATAATTAGAAATAGACGGAAAATAAATAAACCGATTACGCTTCATGTTGCTTATTTAACTGCTGCAGTGCATGCAAACGACATGTAACGTAACAACTTATGTCATTACAGCAATTATTTTCAATAATCTCACTGCTTTAGTTCACTAAACTATCACGGCATACTGTAAATCATTGCCACCTTTGTTTACGAATGTTCAATGTTTACACTAAGCGAAAGTTTAAAAAGCTGAAGTGGGTTCAGTCTCAGCAAAAGTTCTGCCCCGAGAGTTTAAGCTATCTCTTCCATGCAAATTCGACCGACATTAGTCAGGTTAGTTAGGCTTAACTTAGGCTTGTACTTAGACTGTACTTTTCATCTTAGACTTTCGCCGAGCAGAAACTTTGGACTTAGACTGAAGTTTTAGCTGAGCAAAAGGCTCAGCAAAATCACTTCACTTTTTGGCTTGACTCTGGACTTAGACAAAACTTGAGCCCAGCGAAAGGCTCAGCAAAAACCTAAGTCAAAAAGTGAAGTCATCCACTGTATTACCACCACTGCAAGATTGCAATAACAAATTCTCTTCGATAAATTTAAATTACAGTAAAGCATGAGGCTCAGGTCATCAAATGATTTGCTACCAAAAGTTCCCAGGACAAGGTGCATTCGGCCGTTGACTGTACATTAACATAATTAATCGTGTATTCGCAAATGTTTATTAACGTAATGCTATAATAGCAGTTAAGTAACGTCAGCAGATGTGAGTATGTGTCAATACAAACCGATGTCTATGACTCAGCATCAATGATGTTTCAACGCTTCACAGACCCTACCAACATAAAACCATATCAGCATATAAAAAAGATTTGTACGACAGGCCATATCAATGAGTGGGAATTTTTGCATGTAACATTCACGGTGTGGTGAACTTTTGCGAAAGACACATATGCTTGTGCTTCAGGTACTCTGGCACAGTACCCGGTACATGCTGCTGTAGTGAGGGAAAAGGTCCACAGTAGCTAGTGCCTGCTATAGCTAACCCTAATGCCTGCAATGATAATGATGCTTCACGTAAACATGTTATAGTGCTATCGCAAAAGTTCCCCAGCAGGAAGTTTGAAATAGCGATCTACGCTTAAGGTTAGCATTACACATAGGGTTAGCCTTAGGGTCAGGATGAGGGCTAAGGTTATGATTACAGTGACTTAGCCTTGTGGCAACATCATCGGTCACATCAACGAAGTTACTCAACGGTGATCCGGGTTAGTACTGAGACTGGTGACCATTTGCAGGTATACCGTCTTCGTATTCAACCAAGCCACGCAGGCCAACTCAGCCTGGCCATCCCTCCATGGGTAGGCATTTATAAAGTGACTACTGGCAATGGTTACGGCCACCGCTAGGGAAGAAACAGCGAGTTCTGAGTAACTGTAGGCCCTGTAACCAGGACTGCTGGCATACTGACCCAGTCGGTCAAAGGCGCTGGCTGTTAATAGAGCCGACCATCCGACAGACTTTGGCTGTACGCTAGCTTAAATGGGTTTAATCCTGCCAGCTAAGCGCTGAAAAGGGGGATGAGCTCCCACGCACCTATGGACCTAGCTGTCTATGCAAAATCTTTGTACAGTTAGGGATAGGCTTAGGGTTAGGGCCCTGCACAGGTAAAATGCGGACCTGTGGATCAGCGTACGAGTAATTTGTGGACTAAACTCGTGGACCAGGTCTTCATTTTACGCACTGGTTGGCATGAACGAACGGAGAAGACAACGGATGAGAAAAATGATCGCACAGATGACTGAGAAGACGAACAGAAGGAGCAGACGACATCAAAAACGATGGACAAGGAAGACGTCGTCAAAGATGTTTTCATGTTCGACGATGAACACAGAAGATGGCGGCGAAGACGAATCGGCGGGGAAGATGGCGGAAAAGACGAATGGACGAAGAAGAACGTAGCAAGAAGACGGACAGGGAAGACAGCAGTGGTAGTGACACCTATCCTTGCTTGGAGCAGCAATTTTTTACCCGAATAGCCAAAAGCATTAAACGGGGTGTGGTCCGGGGAGTGTCGAAACTCGTACTTCCCTAGCGATCCCAGCGACAGAAAAATCTGAGGGACTGAGCTTCAGCCGTTAGAGCAATTTTATATTTGTCTTAAGACGCTTCGGACCTAGATCCGAGGTGTTTTAGGTCCCAAGTGTCCTAAGTCCGAAGTGTTCAGCAAGCTGAGTACCGGCTGCCTTGTAATTGTGCATTATACACATAAAAACCCACAACGACACATAAAAATGACTGATTTGTGAAAATTTTGGACGGTTTTTAACCTAATACGCCATTTAACAATATAACCGGCGCACAATAACTACAAACACGAACACTTCCTAAAGTTTCAAACTTCCCATGAGCCGGTGCTGCGACGCCATTTTTTCGCAACGGCAATGAAAATTCCGCGAGCGAAGTAAACCTGCCACCGAGCGAACTAAATTCTAATTAAAACATCGATCAAAACTTGCCTAGGAGCTGCCTCGAAGAAAAGAACGGTTTTTACTGGCGTAAATTTGACATTTTAACTCACAAAATTGTTCCGGCGTTTTGGACCAAAACACAGCGAGCGTAGCGCCCCCTAGCGCCAACGCCGCGTACACCCCCACAGGTACACGCTGTAGGGATGGGTCGTTGTCAGAATTATTTCAAGTTCGATACGAAATCGATACGTGATACAGGGCTATGGTACGATGTTGTGCTCGTCTGTCGTTTGTTTGTCTGTCTGTGACGTATACATGTATCACGTGGCTAAACTGTAGCCTACGAATATAATACCGAAAAAAACTGTCCACAGAACCAATTAGGGTTCCTCGACCGCTACCCTGTGATACCAATTCAGACCCCCTACGATCGACTATTCCCCTCAAACGGGGGTATTGACTGCACCCTCAAATACTTGCATTGCGAATTGCGGCAAAATCGTTTTAGTTATAGAGGCATGGTTACTATTATGCTACTAAACTGTACTTGTACTCACAGATGCTCAGAGAAACATCGCTTCTCAGCTGTAGATGCCGATATCCCCCCAGTACTTGTCCAGTCGGTTCTTGAACATATTCACATGCAATGTTGCATCTATAACTTCTTGTGGCATGTTATTCCAGTCGCTAATGATTATGTTGGCGAACATCATCCTTGTCATCCTTGCTGTATCTGCACCTTTTCTTGAAAAGCTTCCGAGTGTTCCCTTAATCCATGTTTATCGGAGCAGCTGTGAAGAATTTAGCTTGTTTTACTCTTTCTATTTTATTGGGGAACTTACGTAAACCTCAACTAAATCGCCTCATAATCTTCTTCTTTCCAAGCAATAGATTTGCAACTTCTTCAGTTTCCCTATACCCCCAAAATTTGAATGGCGCTTTACGACCAAACTGTATCAGCGGAATGCACGCGTACTGGTACTATAACAGGCTATAGACATTTACTAATGCCCTATATAATGCTTCCATTGCTATACCTTCGCCTTCCCCACCAAACAGGGGTAGGCTACTGGCCCTCCCCCAAATATTTGGGGCCAAACCGCTGCAGATAGCGACATAGTCACATTCACATAGTCACCATTGACAGCCTATAAGAACTTACCAGCGCCCTATCCAACGGTACGATCGCCGACCCCCTATGGACACCTGTTCTCCCAAAATAGGGGTTCCTACCAGACACATGCCTGATGAAAACAGTATCTCCGCCATGCACGTGGCAGAGATAACAAGAAATCTGAGCTAATGCTCACGAGACGCGCGACAGCATCAGTTATGGGGTCGAAACTTGCACTGTTAAAATGTACGTTTAATGCTGAAAATCTCATTGGCAGGATGTCTTGGTCTATCTCCAGCGATTTCGACGCAGTTCACTCTTGAAATGTGCGTGGCTGCCTCAAATCGCAAAAAAAATTCACTAAAAACCCCTATTTTGGGGGTTCAAGGTGGTTCAAGGTCATTAATGTTGGTACCCCTGAAAGCTCCTCAACAGTGCTTCTTATGACGTGCAGCAAGTCTGTGCCTATCTGCAACCGTTCTCTTGCTAGACTGGACAACAGTAGCAGAAACCGCGCGTTTGAAGGGGGTGCCCAAATCTGATGCATTCTTACGGAGGACTCCTTGAACCTAGGGGGTCGAAACTAACACCATTGAAATCTACGTTTAATGCCGAACATTTCGTATGCAGGTTGTCCTGGTATGTCTTGAATGGTTTCAGCGCAATATGTGTATCGCAGCCTAAAATCGCTAACAAATCACTAAAACATCCTCTTTTGGGGGTTCAAGGTCATTCAAGGTCATCGATGTTGGTACCACCTGAAAGCTCGTCAGAAGTGCTTGTTATGATAAGCTGCGACCGTTTTCACGCTAGAGGAGCCAATAGTGGTAAAATAACGATTTCTAAGGGGGATACCCCTCTTTGATGCCCTCGTTCGAGGGGAATCTCCTCACCCAGAGGCACCAAAGTACCTCATTAGAAACTAGAGACTCTAGGCTATCATATGGTGAAAAGCCGGAGTCTCTATCTCACCTGGCATTGAATCCGTACCGGGTCGTGACAGACAGACAGACAGACAGACAGACAGAATTCCCATAGCTAATACGCGCTCTCAGCAGTGCCAGCCGGTACAGCTGTCGCGCGTAATAATTGACAGCAAAGAACGAGGAAGATAACAGTGAATGTATAAACGTATTGTCATCCGTAGAACAGTAACTGTGCACATTTCCTAACATTATTCGCCAACAAAACGCTTCGCACTGAAAAGCTAAGCGGTCAATAATACTATGATAACGGAACAAATGCTGTAAAGAAATAAATAGAAAAAACTCAGACAAAAAAGTTCAGTTCGTTTGATATGAGTTATCGCTGCGCCCGCGACAACAGATGCCTGCTACCCCAGGGGCAGATCCAGGATTTGGATTGGGAGATGGCAGGTCGCAATAATGGAGACGCCACGGGCTCCGATGGGGAGGGGGACGGTGTCCCTCTGCGTATTGGGGGACGTGTCTAGGGAAGTGCCCCTCCCAATTTTTTTAAAAAAATTTTGGTTGCAAAATGTGCATTTTGGCGAATCGTTGGGCCCTTCAGACAGTATGGACAGTGAGCGGGTTTACTTTACGCTAGCATCGTTTGCAACTGCGAAACTATCTGTCACATTCGTTCCCCCTGCTCAAACCGCTCGACGGATTTAGATGCCATTTGGCACATAGATGTAATAAACGTTTTTAACGTTTTTTATTCAGGCCACGTTTTTTACGTTTATTAACGTTTTTTTTCATTTTTTCCACGTTTTTTATTTAAAAAAACGTTGTCAAATGCAAAGTATAAATTGGTAGCTATATATTGGTAGTTGGCTAAACTCCAACAAAAATATTCTTAGAAAATGACTTAGCAGTGATTTTTATTGATTTTGGTTTGTTACGTAGCCTATACTGCAAAATATATTACTTGCTTGCTAAAGAGCACTGAAGTCATACAAATTTGGGAATTTGACAACCTGCATATGACTCAGTGTGCAAAGAATAATAGTTGGATTCATGGCAAATGTCGGGAACATTTTTTTATCCAACGTTTACGTTTTTTTTTTATTTTCTACACGTTTTTTACGTTTCTTAACGTTTTCTATTTTCATCTCAACGCTTATTACATCTATGATTTGGCAGGTACACTTGTGAGGTACAGTGACACATTGGGTAACTTCACTTTTTGACTTGACTTAAGTCAAGCCGACTTGACTTAAGTCAAGTCAGTTCACTTCGGTCTAAGTACCTACTTAGACCAGAGTTCAACTAAACCCGGTCTAAGTATGTAC
>Ga0209052_1000487_pt1 | contig 12323 bp, 13 predicted proteins | sample WorMetHEROISLAND_2_FD_187409 | JGI IMG/M metagenome (GOLD analysis project Ga0209052, IMG submission 187409) | Marine gutless worms symbiont microbial communities from Max Planck institute for Marine Microbiology, Germany - Olavius sp. 4 HERON... | ecosystem: Host-associated > Annelida >...
GCTTCAGGACTTTGAAGGGTCAGTGAAACTTTGTATAAGTTCATAGCTAACAATGTGTCCACTTGGTAGTTGTCTAACTGGCTTACTTGTCTGGAGTTTATGTCTACAGTAGCTTTGGCCGAGTCGTCAAGGGAGAATGTGTTAGGACTGCTGCACCAGGCTTTTACATACTGTTTGTTGTTTCTGTCATCCGTGGAACATTATGCAACCTTTGTGATATAGAAGACCGTGTTTTGTCTGAACTATTTTATTGCTCCACTAACAGGTTAATTACATTGTGTTGATTTTGCTGCTGTATGAGTCTGTACAGAGTAATCATTGTGTTGTCCAACAGCGATTCTGAGACATGATTAGTGATGTCTTTATCTGTAGTCAGCCAGTACCTTGGCTTACCTGACAAACACTGTATTTGGTAATTAAGTTTTGGTGAACCTTTCATGCTCTCTGCACTGCTGTTGCAAATGCCATATTATAAGATGCTTTGAGGGAAATCATTATGATTTACTGTTGATCATTATATGATATTCAGTGTTGAAATCAAGCTATTGTCAATGGCTGATGTAGGTGAACAGGGACCTTGGTCTCGCATTGGTCCAAGTGGCATCCAGATTGGTGATCAGGTCAATGTTGATCTTGACTTGGAGATTGTACAGTCTCTGCAGCATGGACATGGCGGATGGACTGATGGCATGTATGAGGTCCGTGTGTATAAAACTTTGCACTTTAGTTTTTAAGTTTATAGCCTTATGTTTTACTGCTGATGTTGTTTGTTTGTTTGTTTTGTTTCTGGCACATTGCAATGCCATATCTCAGAGCTGCCTCAACTGATTGCCGTGAAATTTTGAGGCATGATTGGAAATATGTGGACTTAGACAATGTAGGTCTCAAAATGTGGGGAGCCTCCCCCAATTTTTTTGGGCAGTTGTTTTTTTTTTTACATTTAGGTGCAAAGTCTCCGAGTTCCCTTGATCGATCGCTGTGAAACTTTGCCAAAGGATCGGAAATTGGTGGAACTTTAAGAGTTATGTCCAAAAATTTGGATGCCCTCCAGAAAAGGTGGGATGCAAAAATTCAAACATTTTCGCAAAATTTAGCATATTGGGGCAAATGACTTTGGGACCAGTGGGAGTACCTCACCAAAATTGTCTATGGGATGTGCCGCAAAAGAGGGATGAAAATTTGGGTACAAATTTTTGGGGCCTGCAGCCTTAAAATTTCCAGGCGCACAACTCGGTGCAGTTGCGGACTACATTAGACATTGATGGCAAATATCTCCGGAATGGATCAAGATATTGACAAGAGGAATACGGCGTTATCAACTACAATCCCTCCCACGTTTGACGAAAAAAATTGGTGAACTTCCATCCACTAACAAATAAGTTTACGTGAATAACGTTTACTTAGTACCAACCCAAAGTCAACTTTTCGGAGGACCATATTTTGGCCCTTACGGACTGCTGCCCTCTCAGTTTTATACACATGCTACAGAATGACTGTTAGGCTTGCTAACACACATGACATTGGGGGCAGGGGTCCCCCAACAATTTTTTAACAATGAAATTTTGAAAATTGGACAAAAATTAGGTGTGTTTTGGCTAATAACTTTGGGGTCAGTGCGAATAACTGCTCTAAACTATTTCACATGATGTGCAGCGAAGTGCATATGATAAATTGGGTACAAGTTTAGGGGATGCAGCACCTCTAAAATTTTGGGGTCAAAAATGTCCAGAATTTGGCATGATTTCAGACAACTTTTGATTTTGATCGCAGATATCTGTGGAAGGAATAACAATATTGACTAGCGGAAAACAGCGTTGACAACTACAATCTCTCCCACGTTTGGCGAAAAAAAATTAACGAACTTTGGTCTACTAACAACACAGTTTACATGGCTGATCTTTAGGTACCCAAATTAAATGATGCACGCAATTTCGGACATCTCTAGATTTCAGTTGCGAATATCTCTGGAGTGGATCAAGCAATCGACAAGTGGATAATTGCATTATCAACTACAATCCATTCCATGTTTGACAAAAGAAATTTGTTGAACTTTGTTTACTAACACAAAAGTTTAAGTGGCTAATGTTTACACACCCAAAAATGAACACTGCACATGGAGCGTAGGCTAACGTGATTGCATTCGCCAGATGGCATTGTTAGGAGCGGAATTTCAACCCCCTAAATTCTCTCCACAGTCAGACTTACGGTGCTGGGCGGCTTCATATTGGGATCTGCCCTAAATTTCTAGTTAGTGTATTTTTTGGCTTTGTAATTTAGTGTGTTTTTATATTATTATCTACTCTGGAGTCTGGACCTTGAGTTGAGCCTACCATTGAAATAACAAATAATAACATTCACTGATTTCCATTGATGTTGCAGTATTATCATCATGCCAAGTAGATTCTGTATTGTAGTTGTTTACTACTTCTCAATTTCCATTCTTCATTAGTTCCACCTGCAATCTGACTTACTAATTTCATGTGTTTGTGATACTAAAATGTATTGAATTTAACAGCAGTCTGCTACCTGCGATGCTTGCACTTTCTGGTTAATGCCATTAAAGTTGCATTATTAGCTTTATTGTTTTCTAAGATGCTGTGCTTCAGTTAGGTTGTGTGACTGTGCGTAGAAATGTGAGGAATAAATGTTTATCAGGCGATGGTTAATGTGTTGTTTTAGTGTCTGGGAACAACTGGAACAGTGGTTGGCATTGATGAAGATCATGATATTGTCGTTGCATATCCCAGCAGCAACAGGTTCATTCTTTATTGACTCACTGCAAGCTTGGTTTTTCACCTAGCACATTTGTTGGATTTCAATTGATGCTTTAAACATATCAGTAATAATGGTAATAACCACGGTGGAAACGGTTTGCTTGTTGTCGTTTCCACCTCGTTGGCATGGAAGTGCCTGGTCGAAACCAGTTCATAGTACAGTGGACTGTGGTAGTATGACATGAGCTGTATATTGTGCCAGGCTAAAGACTCATCTTTACTGTCTCTCCTTTGCTGCTGACTGGTATTTTGTTGACTGGCTCGGTGTTTGACGTAGCTACAGTGGCGAGGCAATATAGTGAATGTGATTGATGGTTGATTGATTGCTGTGGCAAGAACGTTCTCGCAAGGGATTCAAGACTGTATCATTGTTATTATTTTTTTTACCATTTTTACCTGCGAGAACAGGCTGAACGTTCAAGCCATTGGCCTGTATTTCATGCTGAAGAGGTGCCCGTGGAAACTGTAATCGCTTTAATTAGTAGTTAGTTGGAAACTGTCACTGTGTGTTGCAGGTGGACTTTCAACCCGGCAGTATTGACAAAGGTGGTGACGGCATCGGCCGTAGCATCGACGTCGTCAAGTGAAACTGGTGGCACGCAGCAGTTTGCTGTCGGCGATCTGGTGCAGATCTGTAGTGACATCGAGCGTGTTAAGCTGCTCCAGCGTGGACATGGAGAGTGGGCCGAGGCTATGCTACCAGTGAGTCTTCACTGTGATGATTGCTTACTTGTTGTCTGTGTTAACTTGTTCGATGCTCTAAAATGACATTTCTAGTTTCATTTGCAAATTTTGAGGTTTGACTGAACAAATATGTGTGTCGACATGGTAAATGAATTGTCAATGAATTGAATGTAGTATAAAAAGCACAGCACATGTCGGATATTGTTAATGTATTTTTGGTCATTTTGTTGTTTCTGTTACTGATACTGCGTGGGGTCAAAATTCATCATGTTTTGTCTGAAAAGTCTTGTTGGAGCAACAGTTTGTTGCAGCAACAGTTTTTTGCTTCTACACAAGCTGTGACAACAACAATGAGCCATGGACTCGTCCTGAAGTCATTTATCATAGGATGAGGTATTTATTAGAATGCAACCATGAATGGTTGAAAGATTAAACAACAACAGATACAACAGTCAGTCACTGACAGTCAGTCAGCCACTAATAAACACAGAAACAGACACAAATATTCAAAACTTTTTAGAGTCACAGTATGGCACAAAATGTTGTCCATAGCAAGTAGCTTTGCTAAGTAAAAGATTATATAGATATGTAGGCTGCTAAACCTGTGCGACACTTTGATAGGAGGCAGTAAGTAATGCAGTAGGTTCTTGGGATGTTTATTAATTTGTCTTAAAACATGTTGTTTAATTATGATCACAAGTATGTGTCACTGGCTTAGCTATCAGAGAGGCTGCAGTATCAGTTTGTATTGCACAGGCTGACAGCTTGGGTCTTTGTGCTGTGACCCGCCAGTGCTGCCGGCTTATTAAACTAGGATGAGGCCACTACATGTCACCATGATGACTTACTAATCTCAACCAGTGTGACTGTGTAGTGTGACAATTGCTGCTTTTCGTTTATTATAATCTGCTCCATTAGGATCTGGTGTATATTGTATTGCATATTATGGACTTTATATACCTGGTACTCTATTGCACATTTCTGGACTTTATATTTTGCACTATTTTGTGAAATCTAGCGGTGATGTCGCTACTGAAATAATAAAATTTACCTACTTGCTTAATACTTACTTACTTACATGTATAACGTAATTGCGATGATGACGTTTGTAAGTATGAAAACTGTCTGAGTTTGAAGTAGAATGTGGCTGGCGTTGTACTGGGAGTTATGCAGAGAGAAATCATGAGCAGTTTTCTGTTGTCATTGCAGACACTTGGAAAGATCGGTCGCATTCAGCAGATTTATCATGACAATGATTTGAAGGTGGAGGTGTGTGGCACGTCATGGACGTACAATCCTATGGCAGTTACTAAGGTGGCTTCCTCCGATGGCACAGCTGTAGGCAGCTCGTCAGGAGGTAGATAAGTTGAGCGTTCTTACTCTTTAAATGCATAGCAGTTAGTCCTGTGTTGGCTTCATATTGAACAGAATTAGCAACAGTTTACCTCACGTAGTAACTAGAAATGTTCATTGTGATGCATTTAATGTTATGTTGTAAGTAGGGGATGCAATTGTCGCTTTACAGCAGGTGTGATGTTCATTACGGTTGAATTTGAAACAGTTAGCTGTTTGGAAAGTGCGATACAGTACTTACAAAGTCGTGGCGATAATGTTTTTGCTCGTAATGACAATCTTGTGTGTTGATTAACATGATGGTGTTAGTGTTACTTAGGCTAAGTCTACAATGTACAACCAGAGCAGTATTGTTACAATTATTTTTCGTTTTTGAGCACATTTCTGGCAGATAGCAAGTGCTTTGCATGCATTGTTAAATTGTGATGTGTGACACAGAGCGGTTGAGTGCGCTGCTGAAGAAACTGTTTGAGACTCATGTTTCTGGTGACCTCAATGAAGAGGTTGTCAAGGCGGCTGCCAATGGAGATGTTCAGAAGGTGGAAGAGATACTTCAGCGACCAGAAGTTGATGTATGTGAATTCTGCATGTACGGCTTTTTTCTCTGAGGGTCGTACAGTAAGTGATATCCCGAAAATTTTACATCTGGCTAGAATAATATCGTTGTAAGAAAGGTAAGACGAGTGAAATCCAGTAAGCATTACCCTCCAGATGTTTTTGTCAATGAGCGAGTAGTTGCAAAGTTTACCTGTAGAGGTGGGAAAATGACATGTGACACTCATTTTGACTGACGTTTTGAGCCAGCAGTGAGCTTAAGCCGAGAGTACTACTGGATGATAAACCGCATCTTGTCCGTAATCTAATTGTAACTTTGAGGCACCTGTGTTTGAACAACTTGCCCAGTCATTCCTTGAGAGCAGAACAGGCGGGCATCGAACCCACAACCTCTCGACTGCAAGTCCTACAGTATAACTAATTTGTCACTTAGCCACTGTACTCTCCAGTCAGTTGGGATCTTGAACAGTAAATGACCAAAATCTGCACAATGCCAATTGTTAGCAGTTGATGATGTCAGTATTATATTGTATCTGTTACACATGATTTTGTCATTTGTAGGTGAATGCATCATACGCTGGTGCAAACCCATCTAGAACATCGTCACAGTCAGGGCATATTGAGGTATGTTGATCGTTTGCATGACTTCCTAATAGCTCACATGAGGGTTATCAGTACTGTTTACTGTTATATGTAGTAAAATGTTGTTGTTTATTGCTGTAGTTAGTTTCATACAGTGCATTAGAACTGATATGTTTACTTGATGGTGGCATGTAGTCGACAGTGTTGTGTGTTTACGTCAGGTAAATGGCGTCTATGCTGGGCACACAGCTCTTCAAGCTGCATCACAGAATGGACACGTCGAAGTCGTCAAGATTCTCATGAAATATGACGTCGACTTGGAAGTTGAGGTAAAAACCTGATGCTGTTGTATGTTAATATTTAATGTGCAGTCAAAGCTGTCCATAGGAGAATTTTTGTGGATATTTAATTCTTACACATACCAATTGACATTTTTGACATTGTATGCAGATGTAATAAGTCAGTTGCTACTTTGTACTTTAAACACTTGTAACATAGCTTTAAGTTGCGGATTGCAGATTTGTATCTTACAGCAGCATTTTGCTGTATAGAATCATGTGTTCATGGTCAACCATTTTCTTTCATCTTTTCCTGTCACCCTTTGCCCTCTGAAACCTCAGTTCAGTCAGTGCAAATGGCCCACCACTTTCACATGTCAGATGCTTGAATTACTGTAGTTTTGCCAGTACATCTTTGTGCAATATTCAATTTGTTTGCATCTGATTTATTACTGTGTGTATTTTCTGCATGTTCTGTGCATGCCAATCTTTGTACATAAGACAGATGGATAGGTCACGTTTGTTTAGACACAGTAAGAAGCTTATATCAGTTTGCTTGCATTGACACTTGCTGCTAAATTCCTTGTGTTTTACCATCAAAGGACAAAGATGGTGATCGGGCAGTACATCATGCAGCATTTGGTGACGAGCCTGAAGTTATTCGTGTGCTTCATCGCGGAGGTGCTGATCTGAACGCACGCAACAAGCGCCGTCAGACACCGCTGCACATCGGTGTCAACAAGGGCCATATTGGTGTTGTGAAAGTCCTTGTCGACCTTAGCTGTCATCCCAGCCTTCAGGTGAATGCTTCCAGTGTTTGTCATTGCATTGTTCCTTTATATCTGTGTGTTAACTGTCACAGTGGCTGTGCCATGATGATGACAGTTGCCTCATTATTATTATGATTATTATTAGTAGTATTTTTTGTATTAGTATTTGTATTAGATTGTTTTTCAGTGCATTAACAGGGCTGATTGGATGACAGGAAGAGCATCCAACCGGGAAAAGGCGTCTTTAATAGCATCCAATTGTTTGCATTGGGACCAGTTTAACCTGGCAAAATTGTCTTATTAAACAGAAGCGGAAAGTGACATAATTGACATTGTGTTATTAGACAGAAATGGGTTTTCCGTAGCAAAGTCATTGCTCAGTCAGTCTGTGTGTGTGTGTGTGTGCTACTGTCATGAAACATACTGATGAACAGAAAATGATGGTCACAAGTATCTGATTGTGACCGTGTTGCTGTACTAATGGCACTTAGTGATCGGATGTGTTTTGGTTATGTCGTTGTAGTTGATAAGAACTGTTAGACTAAAGGCCGGCAATGTTTGTAGTGTGAATTAAAGACGCTGTGAATGCTGCTGGCCGTGTTGTAGGCGGAAGGTGACACTCCACTGCATGATGCTATCAGCAAGAAACGTGACGACATGCTGACACTGCTGCTGGAGCACGCAGCTGACATGAGTATCACTAACAACAACGGTTTCAACACACTCCATCATGCGGCACTGCGGGGCAATCCCAGGTCAGCACTACTCTGTTTGTTCGTTATGTATGTTTACGATTAGCTTCCTCAAATTTATGCCCCGCACAGGTCCCGGAACCTATAGAATATGTTGGATCCATATCCTGGCTGGGTGGCGTAAAAGGCACCCAAACCAGGTTTTTAGTTTGGCAAGTAAGCTGTTTGTTATTGTTTTGATAGTGTCATGTAACGTGTGTGCAAATGTTTTTGTTGGTTAATATTACGTTCGTTTGAGCAAAAGCATTGCACTGCTATATCAGTGGGAAAAGAAACCAAGGAAGACAACCAAAGAAATGGATGGACAATGTACAAGAAGATATAGAAGCAAAGAAGTTGACTGTACAACAAGCAATGGTTCTGGTGTGGGACAGAAACAAATGGAAACATCAAGTAGCAATCTCATCATCATTGAAATGATGGAAGAGAGCACAAGAGAGAGAGAGTGTGTGAGTTTGTAGGTAGTTTACTATTGTTATTTAGGTTCGGTGTTGTTGTTTTTTTTGTTGCCAGTAACAGTGCAAGTGATTGCCTGGCTGGAGTTTTTTGCTTCATCTCTGAAATGACCTGTTATGTATCGACCAGGACATAAAACTCCACTCACTCATCACGTTTATTTCTGTATTATTAATCCAGTTGGCCATCAGCGCTGTTGCTCGGTAGTGCATTGCTACTACTCTGTTTTAGATGTCGTTGCTGTTACATTGTATATCTTCATAATTAACTTACTCAGCTTTGCTTTTGTATTTATCCACTTGACCATCGACATGGTTTTTATGCTGGTTGCGGTCTGCAGCGCGGTGAAGATCTTGCTGTCCAAGCTGCCGAGGCCGTGGCTTGTCGATGAGAAGAAGGATGATGGATACACGGCACTACACCTGGCTGCTCTCAACAACCACATTGAAGTTGCTGAGCTCCTCGTTCACCAGGTATCTCGCTATTTCTATTTTTTTTTCGTTGTGTTCGCCAGGTGGCAGCACTATGAAAAATTCGATCACCTCTTAAAGTCTAACCTTCCCCGAAAATGTCAGCCAAGTCCGTGTGTATCTTTTGCTGTAATGATGGTAACATACAAACCAACAGAGAAGACATGAATAAACGCAGAGTATCACATGACCTCTGCCGTCGTTGGTGGAGGTAATGAGCTGTTGCTTATGAGGCCAGCGTTATTTGATATTTCACTATCGATGCATTTGTGCATCCTGCCAGTCGGAATTTCACAGATAAGGACTGCTGTTGTATGGCTAATTGGCCATTCCAGTAGGAGGCCACATTATATGTCACAAATAATGAACGGATTGTCATGCAATCTTGAGATCAACAGGTTGTGTGGTCAAGGGTATGATGATTTGCAAGATGACCTGAAATGTATAATATAAGTATAAGCTTGAAATTACTGGAATATTGTGGGATATTGGCTGCATATTGACTGTTTCAGCCAGTGTTAGTTGTGCTTTGTTGAATGTTGAGCTGCAGGCTGTATGATATGTGTTCTGTTAAAGCTATTCAACAGCTGTTTCTGTTGTTTTAGGGCCACGCCAATATGGACGTTCAGAATGTTAATCTCCAGACTGCACTGCACTTGGCTGTGGAGAGGCAGCACACACAGATAGTCAGAGTATGTATGCAGACATGTACCAGTTGGATATTGCTCTTTATTGATATTCACTGTCATACATTGTGGCCTGGTGATGTAACAGTTGGCATGTTGGACTAGTGATCACGAGGTTTGCAAGGTTTGACTCCTGGCTGGTCCACTGCCACATAACAACCCTGGACAAGTTTTTCACACACATGTGCCTCTGTCACCAAGCAGTATAATTTGGTGCCTAATCACCAGAAAGGTAACGGTAGTTTATGGGAGAGGTCTGGCCTTCTGCCCATATAATTGAGTTGCATTCGCACTTACTGTCGGCTTTATAACGGAGATGAGCACCGACCCTAGGGTCGCAGAGCTGTGAGAGAGCACTGTTGACTATGGGTACTCTACCTAACTGTCACACATGCAGTGTGACTGCCACAATGTGCCTCAACTTTGCTCTGTCCTTCTTCTGTCATGGAATAAATTGCTCAACTGTCTCAAGAGATCTGACTTTCTCTGTTGAAACTCTAAAGCACTATTTTAAAAAATTCCTCTTTGCTTTTTGCTAACTTTGACGATATTGGCCATTAGAATTTTTTTTGCGCTTTGCTGTACAGTAAATTCTGACATTTCAGAAACAGTTTTTTAACCGTATACTCTGCACATAAATGCAGCGACCAGTAGTGTAGTTTATCACTGAGTTGCTACACTTTGTATAGGCAAAGAAGGCCATAAGTAGGTGAGCATCCGTCAAGTGACGCCAGTTCCTCATTATTTTACTAGTTGTAGCAAACCACTGATCAGGCCCAGTGTATTATTGTAGCATGGTGAGATGAGCCTGGTGAGATTGAGAGCTATCTGGATAACTAACCACCCTCCTTCAGTGCTTTGACACTGTTGGTTGGGTCATCTGACCTGTAAAACATCGTCTCCGAAATGGCCTAAACTGTGTCGAGTGGGACATTAAACCTTGCTCAACCAACCATCAGGCCCAGGTGTATCAGCCTTATATTACCCAGATACATAGCATAAATGAAATGTGGAGGTAAGTGATCTAGTATGTGTTCATGAAATACTGATGAATTGTTGTTGCTGTTCATCAAAGTATGGCAGATACATTCTGACTGTGTTGAACAGGTTCAGCCTGGCCGTGCACTGAGCATGCTGTGTGTGTGTCTGTGAGCAGTTGCTGGTGAGAGAAGGCTGCAGTCTAAACATTGCAGACAAAGACGGTGACACTCCACTGCATGAAGCCCTGCGACATCACACACTGTCACAGCTGCGACAGCTGCAAGATATGCAGGATGTCGGCAAGGTAGCTCTCTATCTGTATATATTCGGTTTATTATGGCCGGCATTGGCCGCCGCGCTTACATGTATGTAATTGCAGGCCATTGGTGTGTGGTTACCGCTGATGTTCTTCAGCACACAATCTCCAAGGTCCCGGGGCTGATCGCTGTGAATCTTTGCCACATGTTTGGAAATGGGCCGCATTTTTAAAACTATGTCCCAAAATTTGTGCGGCTTTCTTTCTGAAACTTGGAGGGCAGCTTTAGACTGATCACAAATGTCTCTGGAATGCATAAGATATCGACAATCGGAAAATGATGTTGCATGCTATAGTATTTCCGATGTGCGATGACTTAATGTGGTGAACTTGGTCCACAAACAGCAATGAATAGGACGAGAGTTTGGACACACCCTACGAGCCACGTGGGCCAATCATTACGTTGTGCTGTGCACCGTGTTGTTTGATAGTTTGAAGCTATGGATGCTGTCTCTGTGCAGCCAGCTTTGTTCTTTCATGTCTTTGAAATGTTTTCTTGTTTCAGCTGCTAATGGGACTTGGATCACAAGCTACTGATAAGAAATCCAGTGCATCTATTGCGTGCTTTCTGGCTGCGAATGGTGCCGACCTCAATCTGAAGAACAAGAAAGGTCAATCACCGCTTGACCTATGTCCTGACCCAAATCTGTGCAAAGCACTGGCGAAATGCCACAAGGAGAGACACAGGTTAGAAGAAATATCACTAGGTTACTCTTTGTAGCTATAAGCATCTGATATATTTCATATCATGGAAAAGTTGCTTGCCTTGCAACTTCCATGTTGTTAGAGGTATCAGTATTTGCTGAGTGCCATATTGCAAATCCTTATTGTGTTAATTGTAGTACCTTGTTATAGTACGGACTGTGTTTGTTAATATAACTGCTTTCAGTTTGTTTCAACTGACCATTATTTGGAGTTGCTCCAGGTTGGGCCTCATCCCCAGATGTTAACTTCTCAGAATTGCCGGCGTGAAACACTTTTACAGGCTGGATGTCATTTATGTCACACAAGCAACAGTGTCACGGCACTGAAGCATTACTGTAATGATATTGTAATGACGACAGTTTCATATTGGAAGAAGTGCACAAATTGTCTTGTTTGTGTATCAGTATTTCTGACTGTTGATTTACTGATCTCTAACTGCTGCTACTGATCACACACGTAATTACTCACCACATCAGAGATGTTTTTGAGTATGCGCTGTAAAACTTACTAACTTCCTATTCGTGTATAAAACTGTAGTTCAGATATCTTACGGTTGGCAGTTAATCGATGGACTGGTGTGTTGTAGTGGTGCAAGTGCTGGTGTTGGGAGCCTGGTGCCGTCTGAGCAGGAGTCATTTGAAGACTGCATGGTTTGCTCGGACACAAAGCGTGACACTCTGTTCGGTCCGTGTGGTCATGTTGCCACTTGCTCTCTATGCTCGCCACGCGTCAAGAAATGTTTGTTGTGCAAAGAGCCGGTTCAGTCTCGGACGAAGGTATACAGTTGTTGTGTCGTTGTCACTCGTGTTCATTGCTTTTAGTTGTAGTCTGATGAGTTTGGTTCATTCTTCTAGTGGGTGGTGTGGCGTAGCGGCAACGCGTTGTGTCGAATCAACGAAGTTGCTCTATGGCGGGCCCGGTTAGTACTTGGATGGGTGACTGTCTACGGGCAGGTAAACCA
>Ga0209052_1000488_pt1 | contig 12317 bp, 9 predicted proteins | sample WorMetHEROISLAND_2_FD_187409 | JGI IMG/M metagenome (GOLD analysis project Ga0209052, IMG submission 187409) | Marine gutless worms symbiont microbial communities from Max Planck institute for Marine Microbiology, Germany - Olavius sp. 4 HERON... | ecosystem: Host-associated > Annelida >...
TTTCTGTATTGCTTAATTAAATTCAGATCAGATGTCAGCCGAATATCAGCCGAATTTATCATTTGTCAGTCAAATTCCAGCCGAATTTCTCAAATTACGTGAATATTCGGCTAATCCGGACATCAGCTGAATTTTTTTATCAGCCAGCCGAAATTTAAAAAAAAAATCGGCTGAGGGGTCTGCGTTGTCGTCAAAAGCACTCGGTATAACCAACAACGTTCCGTTGTTCGCTTTATGTCCGGACAAAAAAAAGACTGCGCAATCGCCGTTCGTTCCGAGACGCGTTCAACGCACGGTGAAAAGGTGTTTTACGACAGACCAGCGATGAATACGTGCTTGGTGTAGGAAGTTTGCTCACGGTCGAAAAACTGTTACTGAAATATTTGACGTGGTCGCGTAGTCAGCATCGTTTCTTGCATCATAAAATCACTCATTCATTAATTATTCATTCATTCGCTTTTAATTCAAGCAACATGGCCCATAAACACGACATAAGCAGTAAATTACACAGTAAGAAGACAACTAGAAATCTGACACAAAAATCCAGCATTAAAAAATTGCATCGCACCAGCTGACGAATATGAGACACCAAAATGTTTGGCTTTTTACACCAAGAACGAGTAAGATATAAGAGATATGTTCAATAAAATTAAACGACGTTAATCTTTGACTCTTAAACAGGTTTACTTGTTGAACCTGATGTTCATTTCTCTTGTAACACTTCGCTAGCTGCAAAAGACCGCTGCAAGACAAAATACGTAATTTTTTTTAGTCATAAACGCGTTTTTATTTTCAATGTTGAACAGACGGTGATTTCATATGCTATGCTAAACAAAGAAACAGACTATGATGCGTGATTTAAATTAACTGTATACAATTTGGACTACCCTAGGTTGGTCTACTGGCGAAGGTTGCGTTTCTATATAAGCTAGCTCAGAAACTTGGTTTACCTAAGTTGGATATAAAGAGCGTTCGTAAATTAGATGCAGTGTATTAACACAGAGTGACCTTGTGTTTCAAAATAAACTTTAGCTACTAATTTGTTGGAATTTCGGCAACCGCTGCTGGCTTTCTCGGAACGAATTACAAATTAATAAATAAAGGTCGTGTAATTTGATGAATTTTTTCAGTATATGGAGTGACCTGATATTAAACACACAAGCTAAAAAATAGGCCTGCCGACTGCAGACAGTGTGCACAGACAGAGCGAGCGCTGTTTACCTTGCTGGTGAGTCGCAGAGTGATAGGAGACGCCGCTGTGGTTGTAGTGGACGAACCTTCTGTGACGAAATCCTCCTGAGCGTCTGACGTCACCATCACCGCACTCATGATGACGATGATGACGATGCTGTAGCACGGCGCCGACGTCATCATAGTTGTAGGTCACGTGACACGGCTACAGCAGCAGTTACTATGTTGTGTCAGTGTGTCGCTGCCGGAATGAGCTGCTGATTTTATACGCAGCCAGTCAGTGAGTCGTGCTAGCGGCCGAACTGCTTCATCTGATGAGTGCGGCTGCTGCTGCTGCTGCTGCCACTGTGAACACCAGCAATAGAAAAATAGTTGAAATAACCTACGCTTTTCGGTTTTAAAAAAAACATTTCAAAACCCTCAAAAGTCCAAGTTTCAGGTTTTTAAGCGTTTTATTTGTTGTGCAATTTATAATACAAATCAAACTTAATTTCATACTTTAATCGTGACTTTTGAGTTGCGTCGCGTAATTCACTCAACAAAAGCAATGTCACACGGACAAATAGTGTATAGGATATTCTTCTTGAATCTTAAAACTGGTTCCCCATCTTCTTTGTACACCTGAAACCTAAAAAAACTTAAAAACCTAAAAAAAAGATCCAAAACCTAGGTTTTTCCAGTGAACTTACAACTGCATTTGCTTAAAGTTTTACTACAAAGGTTATTTTTAATTAAGTAGCTTTTATATTGTTGTTATGCCTTTACAAGTGTGTGGGTATTACCTATCAGTTGTGTTTTGTTTATGTTCATGTAATACTTGTGCGATGGTCACTAACAGTGAAATAAAGGGCAACTTACTTATTTGCTTACTTAACTTCCATGTCTGTCTCGCAGAACAAGCAAAGATGTCGCCACACGTTGGGCCAACATGTATGCGGTCGTCCCTGTAGCGCATGCGCCCACTGCCTAGTGTGCAGTGAGCGCGGAATCCACCCGAGCGCGTGAGCCAGTCGCGTGAGCCAGTGAACATTAACGCGATATATCCGGCGTCATTTTCTGGAGGTTTTTGGCGTCCAAGTGGGTGGCCAAAGGTACTCAGAAGTATCAGCGAGTGCTCGCTGATAGTCGTCTGGTATCTTGTCTATGTTGACTGTAGCAACAGTCCCACGCTCAACCAGCTGCATGTCTTATGTGATGATAATTATGATAAATGATGATATATAGCCTATATGACATGCGCACTGCCAAAGACACGATGAACTGTCCTGCAGCGGTGTAGTCCTACGAAGAAATGGATTGGCGCCTAGGACTCAGTGACGTAAGGCAGAATGTTGCTGGAAATTTGTGCACAGTTTGGGCTTTCCTTTTAAACTGTGATACGTACAAAAATACCACAAACATTATTACTATACAATGACAATTGTTGCGTGTTATTTTCTCAGCTACGGAAACAACTATCGTAAAATAAAATGACAAATAATTATAGACAGAGAAAGAGAGAACACGTTGTAAGCATTCATTTTACACGGAGGTCGGCAAAATTGTGACAGAACGTTTCCGTCTCTAGAAAAACTGGGAGAACGGCGTCCCCAAGTCCCCGCCCCACTAGACCATGCTGTTATTTCTTATAAGCCAAAATGTCCTAGAAATAAAGAAGGTGATACAACTGCCTCGTGATTTTTTTTCGCTATCTCTAGCTGAACATCAGCCGTCACAGTTGCTGCTTATCTATACATAAATGGTCAATAAAAAGTCAGCAACAAACTTTCACAATTTCATAACTGCATTTAATATTAACAGGTTTTTATTTTTCCACTCACACACTAAATTCGCAATAACGAAATTATTAGAGATCTCGACACCCTTAGAACGTTTTGTTCCACCATCTGGAAATATTAATGCTGATAAAACTGACATTCAGCCTAGTATTTCCCAAGGTAGTGTAGCGAATGAGTTTAAGGTGAGATGGGAGCTTTAATTAATCAATTTATTGCATATTTACAATTCAATAAGCCAATGAACGAATTCTGAAAAGCGGTTAATGCACGATGCAGATACATGTATGGTAAGATATGTTTTCTTAGTTTTTCAGACCACCCATGTACAAACGAAGCAATAGTGGAATTTTATTCTCTAAGCAAAGAATGATATAAACGACAGTACAGGCCTGTTTAAAAATATTTCATTTATTCCGACGTGTCGTTTCATATATTTTCCGCTGCCCACGACACGCGCACACTAGCCCGGGAACGCCGAATGTTGGGTTTAATTAAAACAGCACGGGCCGGATAATGTTCAATAAATTCTGCGCGGGCGCAACTCGGTCATACATTGTCCGCAGAACGGTATCCGAGGTAACCAACCGGCTGGTGATGGGCAGCGAAGTGCGAACAGGCAACTTGTCTCCGACCAGTCACAAAACTGCAACTCCGTGCTTCTCCAATTTAATTAATCTTCTTCCCTCCCAACCAACAGAGATGACGAAAATACCGAAAGTCATAAGTCAATAAATTTTCTGCAGTGAAGTGCACGGTATTCATTTCACAGAATTAACGTTTCAGTAAAACAGACATCATCGGCACACCTAGTGCCGGCATGTATAGGGCCGTCCGTTTTTGACATCTGGTAGCCTTGACCTTTGAGCCTTTGAACTGATAAATTGGCACACCGGTTACTTCTGCCCTGAAAAACGTTAATAACAATTTTGGTCTTTCTATGTACTTTTGTTTTGGAGTTAGGAGCCCTATATGACTGAGAGACGGACGAGCGGACAGACGGGCAAGATCCGTAATACGGCCATAAAAGAATAAAAGAATTTGCACATAATAACCTATCCAATTATATAAACTCGTCTAGCCACTAACTTCACAGTCTATAACTGTCTATTAGCCAACGCTTACAGTTTACGGCGCCTCTCTACACTCCAGGGCCTACTGCTGTGACGCAGTGTTGTCAGCGAGGCTATTGGATTAGAGGAAGAAGATTTATACACAGAACGAGGTCTGTTACGTGGGAGGGAGCTCATCTTCTTTGCAGACCTTTGAGCCACCGAGAGTTAAATCCAATTAAGCTAACATACAACCCAATTATCCAAGTCGGCCGAATGTCCGGCCCTGTTGACAGCCAGCGCCTTTAACCGACTGGGTCAGTATGCCAACAGTCTCGTTCAGCGGTGGCAGTAACCATCGCCATTACTCATCTTGTTTGCCCACAGAGTTGACAGGCTGAGTTGACCCGGGTCCCGGGTGGTTTGGTCAAACAAGACAGTATACCCGCTAACGGTCACCCATCTCAGTACTAACCCGGCGTGACGTAAAGTAACGCAAAGTAACTTCGTTGATGCGACCAGCGATGTTACGTATATCTATAGGCTCAGTCGTCACCAATGATTGGCTAGTGGCTACTACTGTCTGTCGCGTAATCTACAAGATGAGATGTGGCTTACATCTAATGTATTCTAGCAACGAGTGAACACCATCGCTGCGATATGAACAAATTGCGTAACGTTATAAGGCTCACGTTGTCGACAAGAGGCCCACCGAAGCTGAGGAGAAAGTGATAGGGCGGGATGGGGCACTAAGAAAGCCGAAAAACTAAGTTATAGCAAAACGTTTTGAGTAGCAGTGAAAACAGCATATCTGAGAACACTTGCGAGTGTTCAAAGTTATGGTATTTCAAATGTTGAGAGCGGCTACTGCAAAACTACAAGAGCTGTCTCAGCTGCGCAGTTGAAAAAGTTAATCGTTTGACAGTTCTAGCCTGCTAGTTTTCACTGATAACCTTCGCAACACCGCGATACATCGATATCGCGGTAACGGTACATTTCTTGATATCGCACCTCTCTACAAAGTGGTTGTCAATCATGTATACGTTAAGCATCTGTGACACAAGGTTGATATTGCCAGCAACTGTCAGCGAGATGTCCAGTCACTGAAACTCTCGCATCAAAATTTGTCTCAATTAAATCTGATGTCAGCCGTCCTATAGACTGTATAGCATGATACAGGATGCCTCGTTACCAAGATTTTTCTAAGCGAAACAAATAGACAAGTTGTGGACCGGTTTATGGTTCAGCGGTAGGAATCATATTTGTCTTCGTGAAATGACGTATTTTAGTGCATTTTGTGGCTTTTTTCCAACCACGCAGACTGCGTAGACTGATATGTTGACTACTCGTCATTTATTCGTAGGTACGAAACTATTTTAGAACTGACGAGATTTTTTCAAACTTTTTCAGACATTAACGCAAAGCAACTATGCAATGTCTAATGTTAATGTGCATCTTATCGACGTCGATTATATATTTTGTTTCTTCTTTAATTTATTTAGCTGTACAAAAAATTGGAAAAATTGTTATAAACTGTTACAGTCGTTGCAATTGTATACATGCTTTAGGTCGATGTATCACACATACTCATAGCAAATTGCATAATCTTGCAAACTAGAAAACTATGTCGGTCCAGTGCTGACATAATTCCTGTGCGGCCGTCCGCCTGACCTTTGATCTTTTAGCTGAAAATTGGTACATCTGCTCTGTGGAACGTTCACACCAATTTTGGTTCTTCTGGGCCATTCACTTTGACCCCGTATACGGGGCGCAAAGAGACAGACGGACGGACGGACGGACGGACGGACACACGGGCAAGACCCGTAATGCGGCCTATTAGAACGGCTGCACAAAACGCGTCTATTATAATATACCTGTTTAAATATATTAGACCGCATCTAGAATATGCTATTCAGGCTTGATCTCCATACCTCCAGAAAGATATACAGTGTCTCGAAAGTATCCAACCAGCTGCAACTAGACTGTATCTGGCTTCGAGAAACTCTCGTACGAGGAAAGACTACGCAAAGTGGGACTCGCAACATTGGAGGTGAGGAGGCAACGACGTGATCTTATCGAGTGCAACAAGATCTTGACAGGAAAGGAGAATATAGACCCACACCAATTTTCCATCTTTCAGGTAATGTACATGGTCTTCGTGGTCACAGTCTCAAGTTATCCTTCAATAGATCACGTCTTTAGCTCAGGAAGAATTTCTTCAGCCAAAGGGTCATCAGCGCTTGGAACAGTCTTCCTCAATATGTCGTCGATGCAACTTCGGTCAACTCATTCAAGAACCGTCTAGATGCCTACTGGAAGACCACTGGATATGGACAATAAGGGCTCAGCCTACTGATGTCCATAACATCACAAGTACAAGTACAAGAAAGCATCTGCACTCGTACGTTATGACTGAACAATAGCTGCTTGAGACAAGTTAACGATCGCGCAGTGATGCGTCTCACCGCTATAACAGTCACTCTTGCGCAGCCATGATTTATGTGCAGACAGCAAGCCGAGCCCGGCCCTCTCCTCGTTTTCCGTCTCACTCCATTTTCCACTCTCATGCCCTTTTCTTCCCTTTTCTGTGTTTTGTATCTTCCCTGACTGTAAGTCCACTTTAGAAGTTCGGTAAACGATGCAAGTTTAAACGCATTTTAGCGTTTTTTCATCTCGCGAAACATTTTGCCGTTCATTGTGTCGCTGATGCTGTCTGTTTATTATATGCGACGTCATGCACATGCGGCGGGCGTTCCAACTTTTTCACGCAGTTCACTCATCTTACTTCAATACACTTTTACTTACTTAGCCAACAACACGTTTAAGTCGTTTGACGACTGTCGTCTGGAGTCGTATTAGCGGCGTCGATGATCACCGCTTGTTTGATGTTCCGTGTATGCACAGACACTTTCACAAGGCAATCGAAGATACGGTTCTGGGTTGCAATAAATTGATACAAATCGTTTTCGAAACCATGATTCACCCAGGTTAGCATGTATTTTCCGTATTTTATGCGGTAATAAAAGATGCGGTGCTAGGCGCTCCTCTGCTGTGCAAGACGCTATATGCACTCAATACATACTGATATAATGTGCTATTCAGTACCCACCGAATCACGTAATCTATACGTTATAGTTGCTTTTTATGTTGGATTTTAACAGTACTTCATAGCCTATTCGTTCAGTGCTTTTATGCGATATTCCACGTGTTTCTGTCCGCTTGCGCTGTTGTGCTTTTAACTTGCCGTCGGCTTCAGATTTGTATACTTAATGCGACTTCCAAACGTAAAGCGCGGTTGAGTTGTTTAGATTGTTGGTGCACAAGTTGGACCGATAACACACACGCACACACACATAGGCCGCCTAATGTATCGACTCTTTCGATGATTTGATGTCATTTTTGGGCGTCTGACGTCTTGCGGTTCTGCATTCTCATTTTGGGAACAAGTTAAATAATTTGAGCCTCAATTTGTCGATGAAAGGCAAAAGGAGAAACTTTCTGCTCCTGCTGAAATACTGTAACTTAAGCGAGTGTAAGCAATCAAAATTATTGGTGTTACTGTTACAAAAGGCTTTTCAGCATCACGGCATTTTCACAGTGTTATAGCATTTTTGTCCTGCAGTGCCGGAACACGCCTATAGCATTGATTTGCGCATTGTTATCACTTGAGCAGTTTTATCGCAACTTACTGGCTGCCTGTTTACTAGGCACCAACGTGTCTGACAAAAAAATGACTTCAACGCGAATTTCGTCGAACCTTCTCGTGGCCTCGATTCACTTGGGCGACCGAATTACAACCGCCGCATTAGGTTACGGGACGGGAAGCCGGTTAAAAAGTCGACAGAATAATGATCCAACGTGCAAAAGGTCAGCACTCACCTCTGAGTAGATATGAATATTAAACCATTTTCCCATTTTCACGATAATCGTAGGTCTTTCAATAATTGACCTTTGCCGTACGCCGTAACTGCGTGTGTGAAGAGAGACAACCTTTGTGATAAACAGTACTTTGGTTGGCACTGACACGCAATATAAAAGTCAATAATTGACCGAGAAACTTTTGCTAGCGTAACGCGACAGAATATTATGGGTAGAAATTGGAAATTGCAAAAACGAACTCGTTGGCACTGGCGCGTATTCGTATTAAATTAATTGATTAGGGAGTGGGATTGACCCCTGAGAAACTTTTGCTAGTTTATTTTTGGACGGAGTCTCTAAAATTTGGATTGTAAATAGTGGCCATACTGTGAGAGTACAGACTTCATACATCACTACAGTAGCACTACTTAACTTCCTATTTCTTGGCAGCCGGCGTACCGACGATCCATTCGAGCTATATCAGCACATTAAATAAAATTTAACTGCAACAGTTTCCGGTGGATAAGCTGTTAGGCTATATGTTGTGCGGTGCCTAGTTCGCGAAGTAGGTGAGAAAAGACGGCCGGCCGATAGTCGCGGAATTAGTGAGTGTGCTGTGCCTGATTCGATTACTGCGAAACCGATCGAACCGGGATTGTATGTAACTGTGTGCGATGTAATAACTACGACCGGAACTAAGCAAAAAAAACCTGACGTAAAGAACAGGACTTCGCCACTCATGCTCACTCCGACGCTGATCTAGTTTGGCACCAGATAAGCGGTCTGGGTTTTTTCGGTCTGCGAGACAAGTGATAACGACCAGCTCGACACGGCAACCTGCTTAACCCTTAAGTATATATTATTTCACGGTCGCCCTCGCACTGCCTATCTCTATCACTACGTCTGCAGTGGTATCACGGGTCGATAACTTTGCAAATGCACTCAAGCGTGACCAAACGAAAGTCGGCGCTTACACGTCGACCGACCGTCGGCGATTGTGAAATAAGTGTATTTAACCACTGTCTGGAGTATACAGGTTTGTTTATCACTCACGTGTCCCACTCCAGACTGTGGTTTAACGTACATCAAATACTGACATTTGCTACTTTAGTGTCATTGTTGTTTCAGAGACAATTTGTATTTCATTTGATTTTTTTCTCCTGTGTTTTATATTACATTAAGTTACATTACATTACATTAAGTTACTACATGGTATATGCCAGTTTATTGTCACTCTTGCAATTGTTCTTTTGTTTGCATGTACGTTTGGTATATGCAATAAAATATTACTTACTTACTTACTTACTATTTGTAATGTGAAACGGTATTGCTATAGCGACATTATTATTAATAGTTATTATATTAGTCACCCGAGTGTCTACAGGAACCGGATGAAAGTCTCAAAAGCACGTGCTGTTAGTGTAGCTCAGTACACCGGTTCCGGTAGTATAACAATAATTCTGAGAGAATTGACTGAAAACGTGGCAGCCCACCCATCTCGCCGTCGTAAAATGCACTAGTAGCCTAGGCGTCATTCATTGAGTCACTGGTCCATCTTCACACACGATATCTCGTTGTGGTAGTATTATGTTATTTTATGTTAACATGTCTTGTCATCGCTCGAAGGCTCGCCGACGCCATAGACAAGTGTTCTCAAATGTGCTTTGTGCTGCTCTGTTAATCGTCGGCCCTGCGCATGCTCAGTCTTCCTCGCTCCTCTTCCGCTTTCGCGATGTCATGTCATGTGAAGTCCAAAAAGGAAGTGAGGAACGTTTCATGTAGGAACTCAGTAGCGAAAGGCAAAACCTTGCGTGAATTATTCCATGTTGTGCGCTTTGTTTTACAAAACAAATACAATAAAATCATTACCGTACAATAAACTTATTGCAAATTTCCTCAGCCACGGAAACCATTGTAAAATAAAACTACAAACCTTGGTATTGTATGAATTTTAATAAAATAATGGGGAACGCTTTTTCTCCCTGGAGAAAAACGTCTTCCGCATTTCCGCTTTACATCATCCTTGGTCATGTGTGTGAGTTATGTTAGCAGTGATCGGTAATGTCATTCAAGGGTTAAAGAATGCAGGCTGGTCGTGGCAGCGAACAACAAACAAGCTCAATTGAGTGATTTCACGCCAGCTTGTCATTGACACCTGCTCTGCTGTTCTGACGTCACGCACACGTTTCTCTCGTTCCCCGGCGCCATTCGTCGCTCTTACCAGTCCCGTCATAGCCCATACTCCACTCCACGTATTCGTTATAAATTTGTTACGCAACGAAAACTGCACAGCAAATGCACAACAAGTTATACAACAAGTCCGTGAAAAGTCGTTGTATTTTATCATGTAACTGTTTGAATGGGATCAAATAAACTGAACTGAACTGAACTGAACTGAAAATCGACGCAGATAGCATGTCAAGATATTGTGCAGCTTCTTGCCGGCTACCACGACAAGTCGAAGCAGCAGTGGAGGTTGAGGCTAACCGGCGAAATAGTTTGGCTGCCGTCGCTAGCTGCTGGTGTCTGAAGGTCACGCAAGGTCATTTGTGACGGGATCAACTTCTCTGTCGTCTGACGTTGTTAGTACGCTCTGGCGGAAACTCAATTAGGTCCCTCGGTTTTCTCCGTCTACTTCGTGACGTCGTTCTAAAACGTTAGCCTCAGTTGATCGGACGTGGTCCATAGACTAATAAAATTAACCTTAGTCCCAGTGAAGCGTTTGCGTTGGAGAAAAAAAACAGCAATTTGTCAAGGCTAGAAAACGAAGCCAAACATTCTGGAGTTAAAGCAAATATACTAGATGAAATAGAATATTTCGTTAAATCCAAATCTAAGGTCTATCTAATACGACTGCAAAACACCAGATCGTTTGGCCCCGATCACGCATGTTATTCGTGACATGATGATGAAGTTATTGAGTGCCGGCAAGAATGATGATGATGATGTTGATGAAGACGATGACATGCACAATAGTTTGAACCAAAACAAGTCGCGCGTGTAAGTCATGATCTCAAATCACAACGTGTCCAACGGTCACACGCACACCGCGCGATAATATAGCGACAGACGGACAGGAGCGTCTGTACCACGTAAACTTTGGAGTATAGCCCATACGATAGCCGAATTTGCTGCCGAATTTTTGGGATAATATTAACAAGCAAAGATGTCGGCACTCCACGTGTCGACGTGTGTGTGGCCCTGCGTTTTGATGACGTGCGCGTCCATTGCACTGCGCCCGGTGTGCAGTGGGCGCTGAGCCGGACGGCCGGCCAGCGCGTGATTCGCCAGTTGTAAGTGAACATTTACGCAAAATAGGTGTCATGTTCTGGAAAAAAAATGATGTCCGACAATCTCGACCTTTTTTGAGCTGAACATTGGCACACTGGTTACTCTTCTACCTTTGGAATTAATCACACCAATGTTGGTGGTTCTATTACGACGTTTTGTTTTCGAGTTAGAAGCTGTATGGGACAGACAGACGAACGTACATACTAACCGTTCTGTTGTATCACCGCGCGGCAAAGTCGGCGTCTGAAACTGAAAGTAGCATTTTGCTTCAGATGACAACGGGTGACAAATTTACGCACTGCAGAGAATTGGCCAAACGACTTCCGCTCTGGACCGGAAGCAGACAGAAGTTGGGTCGGTGTACGTCACGTGACGGTTTGGCGCCAACGGCCTGTTGTGTAATTGATTTCGCTATTAACACCCGACGTCGTACGGACACAGGCTACTGCAGCGCTTTAACACTTTACAGCGCGAGTAAGAAGCGTCCATCTTGCGAGTCAAAGTGGTAATTACTTGTTGCAGCGAGGTTGAGCGTGACCTTTCGTTGTACAGAACACTGTTGCACTGTCTACAAACCGACATCATTTACTACTTATGTTAAAACGATAGTCGTCGTTCAAGTATCATTTTACTTAGGCCTACTCGTTTTTCGACAGACCAGTCCTTAGACAGGCAAACGTATTTTATTCAGCGAATTTTAACGCATTCTACTCTGATCTGAACGTAGTTTACATTTACACCGCGAGTCAGAAACGGAGTTCATGTTTGTCATAACGTCACCAAATTGATCGATTTTGAAAAGTTTTTTTTCACTGGCACAAGTTTGCAATAGAGTACGTTACCTAGAATGCGTGGCTGCAGTGAAAATTGATAATCTTTATTCACCACAAATGGTAGCAGAACAGCAAAGAAAAATAACAACTAAATCTTAACTAACTTAACTAACAGGAACACAACAGGCTACAAAACAAAGTCTTTCTCCTTTTCTCAATAATACTACTAGGCAACTCAAATTTAAAATAATCTTGGCAAATTTTTACCGTGTCCATAACATTCGTACAAAATAGTTTCATAAAGAATCTGTTTATAACAAAATCCAATGAACGCAAGTCCGACACAGTCAGTGGGCACACTTCTAAGCCATATAACA
>Ga0209052_1000489_pt1 | contig 12311 bp, 9 predicted proteins | sample WorMetHEROISLAND_2_FD_187409 | JGI IMG/M metagenome (GOLD analysis project Ga0209052, IMG submission 187409) | Marine gutless worms symbiont microbial communities from Max Planck institute for Marine Microbiology, Germany - Olavius sp. 4 HERON... | ecosystem: Host-associated > Annelida >...
CTATAAACTGCGTAGCCATAAAATTTTTTAAAACGTACCGCTGTCACTGAAAATAGGCGTAACAGTTTGGCGCGACGATTTGAATTATATGCACACGTTGAACACGATCGTCGAGGAGCGCGTCAGTTGGCGATTTCTTGGACGTTGAACGACGTTGACGCGAAACGATAGCATCGACTTGCGCCAGGTCCATCCAACGCCACGGCCACCGGAGACGCGACACCGACTGCCGAGCTACAGCAAGGACCGGCCGCGGCGGTGTTGTCAGCCGACGGCCGTGCCGCACGGACGCAGCAGCGGCCTGCAGCAGAACGACAACAGCACGCTACGGCAATCAGCAAACCTCTCAGTGAACTGATACAGACATGTGTCATAGGCTGCTTGTAATACGGTGCCGTTGGCTGGTGGTAATATGAACGTGATGTGATGATGTGTGGTCGTGTGGAAACTCTTTGACGCAGCAGCGGCAGCAGAACACTAACGACGACAACTTTGGGCATTTAATGTCGCTCACAACAGTAGTAGTAATAGTAGTAGTAGAGGGCACCTCCTGGAACAGATGCGCCATCTCACAGACAAGACATTCCGCATAACGTTCATTCGACAAGATGACGATGCAGCAGCGGCAGCAGAAGGTGAGCAGCGCCGAGCATGTGCGTCGAAACTGGACGTTGACGACGCAGTACAGGACGAAGTTGACGGCGAAGTTGACCAGGAGCAGAAAGTTGGTGACAACGATCGCCGACTGGTAAGCGTCGTAGCTGGCGGCGCTCTTGCGACCGGTGAGGATGTAAAGCGCACAGCGCAGGCTTCTGAGGATCCGCACGAACTCAGGTTCAGAGTGTCACCGAGTATATGCCGAACAGCGCCACGAGGGACGTTATAACGACCGGTGAGGATGTACTGGCGGAACAGCGCGAGGATCTCGGATGGGCCGACGAGTAGCGTGAACAGGACGATCAGACCGATGACGGTGGACGCTGCCATGTTGTCTATGTCAACTGACGATGTTCCACCGATCAATGTTTTCACTGTGCGTCGATATATACACCCGAATGACTGTTCAACGTCTTATTGTGTGTCAAAGTTATGACTTTCACCAGGATATTCTGTCCTTGTGGTTGTGTACTTACTACCAGATGGACGTCGGAGAGAATATGACGCTAAATAAAGTATCTAGCACGTGTAAGCTAAGTCACCATAGACTTGGTCTTGAGGGGCTTTTCAACGTCTAACTGTGTGTCAAAGTTATGACCTTGACAAGGATAGCTGTCTTTATAGCTGCGTGAACAGTGTAGAAATATTATGACTTCGTGGAGGAGCACTATGAGCATACGAGGACATGAAACACGGAACAAGTAAGCTGAAGTCATTAAAGTTTTGATAACGCATTCCGCGAGGGACTGTTCAACGTCTTGCGGTGTACCAAAGATGTACTTGTAGCTGTGCAGTTGGTACCAGATAGACTTCGGAGATGATACGACGCTAGAACACTTAAGCTGAAGTAACCACGGACTCGATAAAGACAGACTGTTCAACGTTGAACGAAAGTTATGACTTCGAAGAGGATACGACGCTAAACGAAGCATCCCACGCATGAAAGGAATGATCAGACCGATGACCGTGGGCGTGATGCGATGCTGCGATGATGTAGTGGCCTGAGCGGCGTGATGTCGACTGCTGCCCGTGCGCCTATCATCGACACCTCCACGACTGCTCAGTGTCTCGTTGCCGTTGAAGGACCTGATGGACCGACATCGCATGTTCATGGCGCGGTACTGCTTCTGCAGTAGGCGCGACCGGCGCAGCGCCCGCGCCAGGCACACGTTGCACACCGTCAGAACCGGAAGCGGAAACAGTATGGCGACCGCCGAGCAGGCGACGCCGTAGACGGTGACGAACGCCGAGTTGAGATAGAGCGGTCCGACGTCTTTGATGTAGTAGCGACAGGACGGGCAGGCGTCGACGGTCGGCAGGCGGGAGCCGGGCGGTAGCAGATCGTTGCACGGCATTGATATCATCTCGTGGCATTGATATCATCTGGTAGTGCCAGAAACGCGGCAGGTTGAAGACGATCGAGCCGATGAACACCGACGCAATGGCGATGCGCGTTCCACGCACGCTGATGAATCCGCGCGCGTGAAGTGGTCTGCAGACTGCAACGTACCGACCTACTGCCATGACGACAGTCAACCACGTACTGGACGTAAGTAAGACGTTGAACAGCCCCCGTCGAATACACGATGACGCCATTCATGTGCTGGATGCTTATTTGACGTCGTATCCTCGATACACGGCTCCAAGTAGAGACGTTGAACAGTCTTCGCGATCGAGTCTGTGATTACTTAAGCACGCGTTTTAGTGATATATCCTCGTCGAAGTCTATCTGGCGGGAAGTACATCACATATACAGGGACAGATATCGTCGTGAAAGTCGTAACACCGATTCGTCGTAGGACGTTGAACAGTCCCTCGCGGTACATGTCGAAGTAGAGCGGAAACACTGACCGGTGACGCGAGTAGAACATTGTCAGTCGGCCGCTCAGTGCCGACTTGACGATGTAGACGACACATATCAGAGCGTCAGAGACAGCCAGCGCGATGAGGCTGGTGTGCGCCGACTTCTCCAGGTGGTCCATCGTGTAGCGCAGGCTCTTGCGCGTCAGCACGACCAGGTTGAGAGCGTTTCCCAGTATGCCGAACAGCGCCACGAAGGGCGTCAGAACTTCGAGAAACAATAATTAACCATTTCTGAACGACTGTGTTAAATATGAGAAGAATGATCAGTAAAGACGATCGCGCTGATTAAGAATTTACGCCAGGAGAAGAACTTGAGCTTACGACGTTTGTTGAATGAGTTTTCCGGCGTCAGGACTTCGAGAACGCGTGCGATGTCGACGTGCTTCGGTGTTGACGCTTGCCGCTCGCTGAGCCGATCAATGAACTGGCTGACAAGCCGATCCTGCACCTCGCAAGCGTCCCACGACACCTCTCTCAACGCTGCCGTCGTTGCTTCCCAGTCTGAAAACAACTCGGCTGCCATTTTACGCCGACTTACGCGTTACTGTTTCTAGTACCGGTGCAAGTGATTACCTCCTGGAAAGACTCATCCGTGAAACGACCTGTTATGTGTCCAGCGGGACTCGCTTACGCACTCCTACAACGTTACCGGTAAACGGTCATGAGCCACCGGTCGTATTCCTGCTCCAGAGTCGTCCAGAGTAATGCGCGGTCTTCGTCGATGTCCGCTGGCATTACTAACTACACTAACCAGATACAGTATCTATAACGATAACGTTTTGCTGCGGCGGGAGAAGCGAAATCCGGATCAGATCTTTCAGAACGCACGCTCCAATTGTTTCTGACGGAACGGGATCAGTACCGCCCGTAATACGAGCGCAGAGCTGGAGTGTCTCGAGCGCTGCCAACCACTGCTGATGCTGCTGCTGCTGAGGTTGCTGGCTGGCGACAACAGTGATGATGATGATGATGATGACGGTGATAAAGACAATAGCGATGCGGTTGGTTTGATCGCTTCATTTGCATACATGTGATGTCTGCTGTACGCCACTGCTCTCCGGTGGCACGCGACGTCAGATGTTAGTGCAAGATGAAGATGGTGCGTCGTCGTCGTCGTTGTCGACGTACTGTATATATACTTCAGGGACCTCTGTGTCGTGTCGTGTGAATTATCGTAGCCCCTTCAAGTCTCTGCGCGCCAGACACAACGCAGACACAAACATTTGCATATAAACAGGCAGCAACAGCAGAGTATTGCAGACAGCCGTTTATCGCTAAAAGCTGCTTCAACGATTTCGCGGTCACGTCCTCGTTCTAATTTCTGTACGTGTTAGTTGGTCTAATAAATATTCATCACAAGCCGGTAGTCGACGTGGCTCGCGACGCGCAATGCTGCGTACATACGCGTGACTCAATAGCATGGGACAGATTATAAAATCACTCGCGTCTGTCTGTCAGTGTGTCTGTCGTCGCTCCTACGGCTGCAATTTTTATTGAATTTTTTTTTCGAAATTTTGCACAATAGTTCGAGGCCTGAAAAGTAAGATCGAGTTTGTTTGCGGTGAAAATCCGATGATCCCTTCCCCTATTTGCCCCGATTTTTACGCGCCACAGCTGTACCGCCGGTACTGCTGAGGCGCGTATTAGCTATGGGAATTCTGCCCGTCTGTCCGTCTGTCCGTTCGTCTGTCTGTCTGCCACGATCCGGTGCCGAACCAAACCCAGGTGAGATAGAGACTCCGGGTCTTCACCATATGATAGCGTAGAGTCTGTAGTTTCTTACGAGGTAATTTGGTGCCACTGGGTGAAGAGATTCCCCTCGAACGAGGGCATCAAGTAGGGGTACCCCCTTAGAAATCGTTATTTTACCACTATTGGCTCATCTAGCGTGAAAACGGTTGCAGATAGACGCAGACTTGCTGCTTGTCATAACAAGCACTGCTGACCAGCTTTCCAGTGGTACCAACATCGATGACCTTGAACGACTTGAACCCCCAAAATAGGGTGACGGACGGACAGACGGACAGACAGACAGACAGACAGAATTCCCATAGCTAATATGCGCTCTCAGCAGTACCTGCCGGTACAGCTGAGAGCGCGTAAAAAGTGAAGTCACGCAGTGTTTTCGTTTAACATCCTTTACAACTCTGACATACTGTTTGGCACCAGCACCGCACAGCAAAAATGGTAGACTACGACAAAAATTGCAAAACGGGGATATAGAACCAACCCACGGTTTGTGTAATTGCACAACGTTGTAAAACGTGATCAGAACTTTGGTCATCAAGTGTACAAATCTTGATTTTAGATTTGGCTTGCGAAAGAAAGTGAATTAACATAACGGCTTAGTTACAGCAGATGTTCGAAATGTTTTCCTGTTATGTAGCCGTAACTTAAGATCGGATTAATTGCAATTAGGCCCAATTCTATTAATTCTGCTGTCGACGCTGCTAATGTCCTGCGTGCACACTGAGCCGCAGAATACATTACTTACACTGATGCGTCATCTGGTACTAAAAATAATATTCCCTCGGGTAACATAAGCTTAATTAAATCCGATTCTTGACGTCAGCAAAATATTTGTTCGGAATATTTTCAGATAATTTTTTCTTCTTCAAAAATTGTGATATTTGAATAAAAATTGTCAAATATAATTACTGCCACAGTTAAACAATAGCGCTTTTTAACAATGAACAAATGAATAAAGTTGGGATCAAGATTTGACAAAGTAACGCACCATCACCAAACGCTTTAATGCATCAGTTATATACACGCTCGTTTTTGCAAAATTATTGCAGTTTACGTAAGTGCAGAAGCTTATAAAACTCGGTTGACATTAGTGAATATTATGAGCGAACGCTAAATGTGCCCTTTTTAAAACACGGTGCAGTCTTTGCAAAATTAGTGATACTTGTATTACGTATGTAGTTTAATAATATAATTAATGATATAGTTTTGTTTTCTCGTGCATCGATAGTGGCATAAATATTCGACTACGGATTAATATAATAATATTTCTCGTCGCGCAAAGTAGCCATTAGGAGAAACAAATGTTTTATGCGTTTTATTGCAAAAAAACATCGAAAAGCAGTCGAGTTGACGCTAGAAGATGAATGCCGTTACGATATGCATTATACAATCATAACTGTAGATGTAGCCGGTATTTATACGACTATAAGGACAGGCTTCGGCGATAATTTTTCGCAGTAGACGAACGCCAAATTGCCGCACAGCGAGCACGGATGTGTGACGCGTGGAGAGGTCTGCGGCCCTGCAGCTATTCTACAGTCACACATCGGTCACTGACCGCCAGCGACTGATTGCAGCAGCAGTGACTGCGTGCTTGACTACTAGCACATCGACCGCCGTTGTGAAAGTCACTGTCATCAACAGATTGTATTGCAGCCGAGTGACGTCGCTGTAAATATCGAAAAGCGTGAAACAGAAAAATGCACATGTAAATATTTCCCAAGAAAATTTAAGGAAAGTAGAAAACGGAAGTTTCACAAGTGTGTTCTGAGTACAACCAAATTTTTCTGTTGCACATCATAAACAAAGCATCGTTGCACGATAGGTTACGTTGAATTAAGACGGTAAGAATCCGGAGCGCAAGCAAAAGAGAACAAGCGAAGATGTCGGCGCATTGCGACATCAGATGCGGTCGTCCGCTATAGTATGCCTACGAACTTATTTTCAATTTCAGTTTGATGTTCAGTTGGGACCAGTGATCAATTATTGATCAGTTAAATTTCATGTCCACCTTTACATTGCCACCGCGTAGTTTTCTCCAGATTTTTGACGTCCGGTTACTCTTGCCCAGAAAAACGTTCACCCGAATATTGTTTTTTTTTCTACGCCTTTTTACGCGCGACAACAGTACCAGCAGGTGCTGCTTAGCGCGTATTAGCTATGGTAATTCTGTCCGTCTGTCCGTCTGACTGTCTGTCCTGGTGTCACGACCCGGTACCGAATCAAGCCCAGATAAGACAGAAACTCCGGGTTTTCACCATATGATAGCGTAGAGTCTCTAGTTTCTAATGAGCTTATTTGGTGACGCTGGGTGAGGAGATTCCCCTCGAACGAGGGCATCAAAGAGGGGTACCCCCTAAGAAGTCGCAATTTTACCACTATTGGCTCGTCTAGCGCGAGAACGGTTGCAGATAGACACAGACCTGCGGATTACCATAACAAGCACTGCTGACGACCTTTCCGGTGGTACCAACATCGGTGACCTTGAATGACCCTGAACCCCCAAAATAGGGGTTGTTAGTGATGTTTTCGCGATTTGAGGCTGCCACACACACTTCAAGACTGAACTGCGTCGAAATTACTGGAGATAGACCAAGACAACCTGCACATGAAATGTTCGGCATTAAACGTAGATTTTAACAGTATAAGATTCGACCCCCTAGGTTCAAGGAGTCCTCCATACGAGTGCATCAAATTTGGGTCCCCCTTCAAAATGCGCGATTTCTGCTACTGTCGACTAATCTAGCACGAGAATGGTTGCAGATAGACACAGACTTGCTGCGTATCATAACAAACACTGCTGACGAGCTTTCCGGGAGTACCAACATCGATGACCTTGAACGACCTTGAACCCAAAATAGGGGGTTTTAGTGAATTTGTCGCTATTTTACGCTGCGACGCACACTTAGAATGCATTTTCGTTGAAATTACTGGAGATAGACCAAGACAACCTGCGTACGATATTAAACTGATGCTGTCGCGCGTCTCGTAAGCATTAGCTCAGATTTCTTGTTCGGATGACGGGTCCGCACTGGACGGACGGACATATTAGACAGACGAACGGGCAAGACCTGTAATGCGGCCTTGTAGGACGGCCGCATAATAAGCAAACGGATAACAACATGAGGAAGAAGAAGGAAAGTAACAGGATAAACGATGAAGACATAGAGGTGACGTTGTTCCCGTGCCGATGACGTTGATGTACAGGGTGGCTCAGAAAACGCGGCCACTTTGTTTTACCGCTTGTAACGTTGGAAATATTGATCAGATTGCTAGATTGGCACCATTGAGTTTGACACAAATTAATGTAGAACGTCTACATGTGGACAATGTGGACATGCTTCTAGTCGTGTAGGCAGAAGATCATAATTATTCCGGGGAATGTGGGCGTCGCCACTGAGCAATGTTTGGAATATTTGAAACAGCGGGGCGTCCGAGGCAAAAACATCAGAAAGGAGAGGTGAGGTGAGTGTTGTTGAGCTGGTGGAAAATGGGGTGAACATAATTGTCTTGCTAGCCCAGGAAACGTTTAGAGAGTGCTCAAAAAGGTTTGTTGGAAATTGGTGCATAAGTTTGAGGATGACGTTCGGACAAGGCATGACATGATAGCGGCACAATAAAAAAACTCGCATTTATTTGAAGGGGATAAAGAAAGTTAGGGAGAACTGTGCTGCACTAGGACTAGCTCAATACGTTGGCTACGCCACTGCTTGTTAATCAAGCCAGTTAGCAAGCTTGTACAGTATGTCAATAATCCTACGCATCTTTAGAAGTGCGCACGCTAAGCTCACCATCCATAGTATGGCCAGAAACGTAAGCCTAATACTGGTACTAAATACTGTAAGTAAAATTTATTTTTTTGAGAATCACAGTCCCACACATTTACATCTAAACTACATTTGGAATATTATTCCATTTTCAAACATTTTGTGTGCTATTTTAGGCGTTATACGTTCGCTTCAACAATCGACAAACCACCTATAGTGAGGTGATATGTAATATGCATTTTTAGAAAAATCCGAGAAACGCCTTATGTAACAAGATTTCTGAACAACAAACGCAGCTATGTTGACAAGACTTAATAATGAAATTGGTTGTTTTATTTAGCATTTAATTTACGTATAGCATGCCAAGGTCGAAGATTTTGGATCACCCTATGTGCTGTTCGGCGAGGACATCAATGATAAAATCAGCGCCTATTATAATATACATGTCTTTGCGCACGTATAAACTAAAAGTGAACTATAGTGTATACTTGAGATTCTGTAACTGTTTCTCAAGCACATCTCGTGCTACAAATTAGCGACTTGTTTCACAGAAAACTTCAAAATAATTATCACCAGAAACGCTCTTTTAAAACTCAAAATGCATTACAAACCGTTTGGCGGCCGGGCTCCACCCGGACCCGCTATATTACAGCTCTCCCCAGACACCCTCGCTGGATTAAGGGGCGGGCTCGGAAAAGGGGAGAAGAGGCCCGGGAGGGGAGGCAAAGGAAAGGGAGCTGAAGGAAAGGGGTGTGGAAAGAAAGAGAAGAAAGGAAGAAGGAAAGGGCCCTGTAACTCTATCCAATCTAGGGTCTCAAAAGACTTAATCCAGCTCTGTCGATACAGAATCACAGATACATACAATCCGTCCTTATAACTCAATAGTATTTTTATTGAGTATACAGTGTGTTCCAGCACAGTGAATAGGAGGTCCACACACTTAAATTGGTATTTAATGTTAATCTGCCATATTTAGACCGATAAACAGAATAAACTGAAAAAATGAACTATTTAAAGCATTCTACAAATGGCCGAACACATTTGCTGCTGGTTTAAGCTTACTAAACGAATCTAACTATTATTAAATATTTCAAACCTTATGAACCTCGACCTTTGACAGGAATGTTGGATCTATAAGCTTATCGTATACCGCAACACAGGGAACACATTCTGTGAGTAGAAATCGTGTTTGTTGCCATAAGTGAAGAAACCGTAACACAAATAGACTTTAGACGTAGGCTTTACAATTTGGTTACACAGACGACAGTTTTTTTTTGTTTTATACGAATTGTCTATTTACTGTAATGTGTTTTTTTCATTTAATGCAACGTACTCGTACACCATGTAATTGATAATATTTCAACTTGATACTAATCGTAGTGGGCCTATAAAGGTATTTCACGTTTCCTTCGCCAGTGCCGCTACTTAAACAGATTAATCTAGTTGCTCTGACCTTCTAAAATGAAAGAAAAAACGTAGCTCATGGCATTTTACTTGGCTAGTACTCAGCTCCATTAGTACAAAATCACATCAGAAAAAAAGAATCGTGTCAGAATGGTATTTTGCCTTTCCCGTTAGAACAAACGGAAACAGCTTTCGTGCTAGTGGAATTAAGTTCTAGTAGATAAACACCTGCAAGTGTACGGACGAAAGGCCACCGGAGAAAATGCCATCGGTCACAGACAAAAGACCAACAGGCGAGTTTGTCGCTGGACGATATCACTTCGCCGGATAATGAAATGTTCTGGATGACTCTCGTGCAATCATGATGTCTCGTACTTTACCACAACGTGCACAGTTAGCTAACTAATTCATTAACATCTACAGCGACAATTATACCTAAGATTTACACAAGCTGTTACATTTGCATTGCTGTATTAGGTCGTGGTTTTGCGTCAGAGCGGCAAAATAAGAAAATCTAATTTATCAACGTAGGGCGCATAGCGGACTCCGAGACACGTCTATGAGCCATTAACTACCACAGTGGATCACTGGATTTCGTCACCTGTTGCTCGCAACTTCAAACGGAAAATTATGTATATAATAAACTATAAATTAAAGGGGTAAAATTAGGAAAAAGTAATCAATCAATCATTTGATTTGCCGAAAGTGATGCAAATAACACACCGTATACACGGACGCGGTAATGTGGCAGGAACACTGCAGGCAAATTTCACTTACACTTGCCCTAACAAAACTTTAAAAACCTAATACATAATTAGGACCTTCGCAGATGATAGGACATTCTATTTTGGCAACTTAAGTTTAATTCTCAGTTTGCGAGTCCCTGATAACTGCGCAAAACGTCATCAGAATTGAATGAAAATTGCGACCGTAGACATATACTTTAGTCATTCAATACACTGTTACACGCTTACGCTGATATAGTAATAAGAAAGTTAATAAAAAGTATCAAGTTTGGACCAAAAAGGAGCACAGTTGTCGACTGAATACATCGCGTGGTGAAGAGCGTAAATGTCACATTATTCAAAACGGTTTGGGATAATGTGACACACTCCATACTGAACAGCAGTACGAGTAGCTACAGAAAGGCAGAACGGGCGAAAACAATGTCATTAAATTACAGTTACGAGGCAAAAACCTTGTTCCGTAGAACACTTCGTTCCACAGACGCCTACTGCGAAGATGCGAAGAAATAATATTATCAGAATTTACCGCTCGGAGATTGGCTCAGCTAATCAGCATGCGCAGACTGGAGTTGAACGAACGTTAACTTTTTCGTGTCATATATATTTGTTAGTTGACTGGCTACAGAGTTGTTAAGCCTTCCCAGACGACAGAGCATGGCGAAGGATTTTTTTTCTGAACGTAATTTCTACTACTGTTGATAGCCAGCAACCTGCAGAGGGGCTGCCATTGCCGTAATCATTGGGGTGAAATCTTCAGAATAATGCGCGTTTTGATGCACGGTGAGATTGGTGGCTCATGCAATTAACTGCGATTTCTATCCCTCGAAATAAACTATTATTGTAAACCACTATCACCATTTTGAACATTTTTGCCGGTTATGCTGCCGTAAAACGAAGTACACAGACAGAGCAGATTAATTAGCAAACACAACAAAAGATACTAAACCTGCGTTAAAAGTAACGATCTACTTATAGAAGTTGATCGTCTGCAAAATTCTGCCACACTGATACGTAGTGCACGTTCCTGTGAAATCGGTAATATCTAGAACTGTCAGAAGTTGAGCTATAGCTATAGTTTTTAACTAATTAATTATATATCGTAGTGCCATGAGTCAAACATGTCTGTGATATATGCGTTATAACAGCGCATTTGCGCCGGTTTATTTGGCACCTGGTAGCAAACCAGTAAAATATGAGACATATGAGACATATATTGTCACGCAGTGGTTAGGAATCCGAAAATCCGGTCCTGAATCCAGACGCCGATCCGGATCACCATTGAAATTATGCGCTTTTTAAATAGGGCCAAGTCTAACCTTCGCTGATAATTTCAGCAAAATCAGCCGGTATCTTTTACGTACAGCTGCTAACATACCAACAAATAAATAAACACCGGGTATCGCATCACCTCACCGCTGGCGGAGGTAAAAGTACTTATTTTGAATCTTTACGGTTTTACAGTCAATATGACTGGATCATATAAACCGATTTAGGGAGATGTGTATTATGACGCAACCACCCAAACGTTTTCAGGGACATGGCCCCCAACTTTCCCGTAGCACCCCAAGCGGTGACTGGCATATGCTAGCTAGTTCGTGCCTCTTAAGTGTTATTAGCTGCCTACGTAACTTATACGACCGACGGCATTACACTACATTCGTTCCGACGGTTGCGCCGGTCCATACTCTGCAGCCTGCATGCAGCAATCAGCTATGCGCAGCCCTCGCGTGCCGCCGCATCAGCAACCGAGAGTACATATATGGAAAATCTCCGATGACTTGTCGCACGGGACTATGTGACATTGGGTGTTCGTTTCCTCGGCATATTTTCGCTCACGCAATGAAGTCATCTGAAATTATTCCGGTCACGGCTCGAGTAGGCTACAATCCCAAGTTTCGAGTCAAATGAAATTTCAAGGTCACCTTCACGTTAAAGATAAGAAAATGGTAACTAAAGCTGGTGACGATTAACTTTACAACAATTAACGATTAATTGTTCGTTAATTTCGATTAAAAGTTAACAGTGGTAATTGAGGGGTTCCGTGGACATACCAGGTATGTCGACATACCTGGTTTTTGCTGGAAACTGCATATTCGGCTTCACGACAGTCCGTACTACCAGTCTA
>Ga0209052_1000491_pt1 | contig 12303 bp, 9 predicted proteins | sample WorMetHEROISLAND_2_FD_187409 | JGI IMG/M metagenome (GOLD analysis project Ga0209052, IMG submission 187409) | Marine gutless worms symbiont microbial communities from Max Planck institute for Marine Microbiology, Germany - Olavius sp. 4 HERON... | ecosystem: Host-associated > Annelida >...
CATGCAGATTGGCAATGGATCACCACTGAGTATCAGACGGGAGTGGAAGAAGGCACAGGATCACGGTCATCATGGAGAGTCGTCGCAACGGACCTCAGCTGTCTTCGCGTCATGATGATGATGATGATGATGATGGTGAGATGAGCCTGGTGAGATTGAGAGCTATCTGGATAACTAACCACCCTCCTACAGTGCTTTGACACTGTTGGTTGGGTCATCTGACCTGTAAAAACATCGTCTCCGAAATGACCTAAACTGTGTCGAGTGGGACGTTAAACCTTGCTCAACCAACCAATTAAACACCGGCTGCCATCTAGACATGACACCCCACGCCACGTGCTATGCTAAGATGCAGTGGACATGGACATGGAGGGAAGGCACAATGCAGGCGAGTCCATCATCATCATCATCATTATTCGGCATGCACCATCAGTGCGTAGCTCCGCTTGCTGCCAATAATCCCCACAGCGGCTTATCCAGGGCCATTTCGATAGCATCCTCAAAGGTGAGGTTGTGCAGAGATAGGTCGTTCTTCAGAGTGGCCATCCAGGAGGAGTGGGGTCGTCCAACTGGCCTTCTCCAATCACTCTGGGGAACTGCAGTCAGAATTCTCCTGGCGAGTCCAGGGGCCAGTAAAAACAAACAGATAGGTAACGTTGATTACACAGTGATCATAGTTCATTCCCACACCTGGCCAGCATGCCGTGTGGTCGGATGCTACGCTATCGCTTTCAATCACCGATTGGTAATCGTGACACGGCACCCACTGCTGTCCGAGTGGTATCGGTATTGGGCTGCACAGCCGATGAAAGTGTCGGCCGATATCCTATACTACCAGTACCCATACCCCAATACCAATATCATTCGAACCTTATTAATGATGCTGTTTGTGTGAGACTGTGCAGGTGTCGTTGATGGATCTTAAGCCAGATACAGTGTACCGAGTCCAGGTGGCTGCAGCTACGGAGAGCATTGTGTCTCGTGGTGAATTCTTCACCGGTCCCTACTCACCAGTCCAGCAGACCAGAACTCTCGGTCAGTTGGCATTGTTGGTGTTTTCCAACTTGCCTGCTCGTGTTGAGGATATTCTCATAAAAGTGGTCCGTCTGCCACATCCAGGCTCAAGTTGTCGTGAGGTCCACAGCGTGCGATAGTAAACAGCAAATAGTGATAAGATATGCAGTAGGATAGGCTCCTAACTCGAAAGCAAGAAGGTGTAATAAAACCAAAATTGGCGTGAATGTTTCCCCGGCAGAGATAACCAGTGTGCTAATTTTTCATGCAGAAGGTCAAGGGTTAAGGTGAATGGGCGAAATGGCCCAGTGTAATGGGCGAGTACGTGTAGTATGGCCGCATATTATGTCGGCATTAGTCCAACATTTTCGTTTCTTTGTTGTATTTGACAAGTGTTAGAATGAATCAAATCAAATCGTTGGCATGTTGCTGACAGCTGAAAATGTTCCTGGTTCGAGTACCATTGTCGGTGCAGTCATCGGCATCTTCAGCACTATTGCCATCATCGTTGTTGTTCTCATTGTCGTATTTCTCGTCAGGTAATATTCCAGCGATACATTTGTGTAGTGTACTCTGTACAGGCACTGAACGCTTTCAATGCACTGTAGCATGAATATCAGTGAGAGCAAACGTGAAAGTTTTCAAATAGCATTTCAGAATTTCCATACATAGCGTGAGCTTTTTCATATACAGGGTGGCGCATAAAAGTGGAACATGCATGCTCTACTTACGTCGAGCAAGCAGACACTTTCTGAAACGATCAGCGATGCACATGTGAACGCAGTCTTTAACATGACCAACCTTTACTGCAAAGATTCAGGCTGATAGTTTCCGAATCTGTTTCACTGTTTACGTCTTGACATTACGTTGAAATTGCATAGAAAAGAAAAATAGAATCGTTTCCAAATCTGTTTCACTGTTTCATCTGCGTAAAGGATGTATGTTTCCACTTTTTTATCGCCACCACCTATAAAATCGTGCGGTTTTTTTGCAGTATTTGAGCTGCTTGTTAATTTTTAGTTTTTTTTTCTGCATGAATTACCTGCTCAGTACTGAAGCATATATGTCTATAGTTATCTATTGTTAAAACTTGTTGTATTGGCAGGCGGTACATGCAGATACGATATCAGTTCATCGGTGATCTGGACACAATGATTGTTGACAAAGCTACAGCAAACCTTCGTCTGTTAGACGTTTACAGTATGTAACTCAGCAGACGTCCTTCTCTGTGTCTTTTAAGTCGTAGGCAGTTTAAGATGGTGCTTTGCTGTTACTGGTTGTGTGACAGGAAATATTTTATGACTATGGAAACATTTTTAACGTCAATCTCTGAATGCTCCTCTTCTGAACTTCTATGAGACGTGGCCACCTGACCACAAATAACGATGGAAAAGCGCTGTTAAACAAAAACCAACGTTGTTACATGACACAATACTCTTGGCAGTGATAGCTTGTTCTTAGTAAATGTCTTTTTACCATTTGAATATCTCAACAGATTTCTATTTCTGTCAGGCTGTATTTTGTCTTGCTATTGTGGGAATGGTGTGGAGGATAGGATGCGTTTCAGCGTATCTCAAGACATTTTCAACAGTGATATTTTAGTATTGGAATTTGTTTTAGTTGTAGTTTTTATATAGTTTTCGAAAATTTGATATAGTTGAAGTTTTTTTTCAGTTTTGACTTTGATTTAGTTACAGTTATTATGTAGTTTTCCGTATTTTGATTCAGTTTTAATTTAGTTTTAGTTCGTCAATTTGTTTTTGTTCATAATACTGTATACGGGAGAGAGCAAACTATTTTGACCTAGCTTTTAACATCTAAATTTTGTGTGTCCCAGGTAAGGCAATGGAATTCTTCCACTGAACTGAACTGAACTAGAGGTCGACATGGTGACAGAAACTGAACCCCATTCCCAGCCGTCCTCACAACATCTGTCCCAATCTCCACATTTATAGTTTTGCATTAGTGAATGTCGACAATGAACATAATATATTAATTTGATATTAATATCCGAAACTATAATAAGTATACACAGTAGTTACAGTATGGAAGTCATCAGCAGGCATCATGTTTCAAAAATCAAACACTGTAAAGCAAACTTATATCCCTGATTTATGGCTTACCATGGCAGTTTATGACCAACAGAAAACGACAAATAAGTCTCACATTTTAGCGCGGTATTACCCAGGGTTCAGACACCCGGACCTAAAAAACCACCCCAAAAAACCCACACTTCTACTTTAACCTAATTTTAGTTTATACTTTATATGCCACTAATAATGCAATATTTTATTGTTTTAAAGCTTCTAAGGCTTGTAAGTTACTGAGTTTTTGTATTATTTTACCTATTTTTTCCTGCTTGTCCAAAAACCCCAATAAAACCCCCAAAACCCACTGGGTTGGGCTTTTTAAAAAAACCGGGTTTTTTGAACCGTGGTATTACCGTCGGCGTTGCTTCCCATCCCACGGTAACCCCGTGAGACGTGACCCCGTCCCCGCGGTATTACAGTGTATGTGGTCAGTGCGGTAGTCCCGATGTCCCCATTACCATGCAGACATCAAAACTGAACTGCACTGAACTGGTGAAAATCAGAGTGGAGCTGAAAGAAGTCCGGTTGGACCTGCTAACTGTTGTGTGTGTATGTGTGCTTCTGTATAGATGCCCAATCATGCGCTAACCGTGAAGCGATTAGTGTAGAAGCATTTGAAGAACATGTCTCATCTCTCCATGCCGATGGTGACTATATGCTGTCACAGGAATATGAGGTAATCTCATTTCATTGGTCGTTGTATTGTTAACATTTATTCGGTGCTTTTATTCAACATCTGTGCAGTTGTTATGCATGTGTGTAAATGTGTTTATTTTTGCCAATTTACAGGAAATAAATCGAATATCGCCGCCATCGTCGCTGTCGAACTCGCTGTCGTTGGCCGATGAAAACAAGAACAAGAACAGATATTTAAACATTCTCGCCTGTAAGTACTTTTTGATGTTTGGCGTTGAATGTGAACGTTTGACATTTTGCACTTGACACATTTGGTCATTTGTGGTATTTCACAAGTATCATGTGACCATTCTAAGGCATTATGGGTCTTGCCCGTCTGTCCATTCATCTATCCCATTCACGCTACTAACTCGAAAGGAAAAAATGTACAGTAGAAAAGCCAAAATTGATGTGAACATTCCACAGGACAGCAGTATCTGTTGTGCCACTTTGTGGCTGAAAAGTCAAAAATTCAAGGTGACCGGACGTCAAAGGCGATATATTACAGATAAACACAGCTTGCATCAGTATGGTTTGATCTAATTTAGAATAGGTGAGTGCTGTATGTGCATAGCTAGTAGGATGGCCGCATCTTATGTCAGCAGTATGATCACGTCGTTGTTTGCTTGTTTATTGCTGCACAGATGACCACAGTCGTGTTGTGCTGAAGCCGCTGCCTGGTAAACTTCGTACGTCCGACTACATCAATGCAAACTATATCGATGTGGGTTTAATTTGTCTTTCTACCGCTCCTCGTAACAGTTTCCACATTCTGTAGAGCAGTAACACTCCCAGTTTCTCAGCATTCTGTTTGTGCGGTATTCAACTGGTGAGCTTTGGCCACGTCAGAATTCATGAAAATTATGCTAGATTTATTCTAATATGATTCATTACTGTGTAGTTTACAGCTGTCAGATATATTGACAGTGTTTGACAACTTCTGTTGCGTATACATGTCGATGCTGGTTATGTCTCTGGATTTTTAGGGTTACCAGAAGCAGAAAGCTTACATAGGAACTCAAGGTCCATTGCCATCTACGTTTGGGGATTTCTGGCGGATGGTGTGGGAACAGGAGTCGGTTGTGATAGTGATGATCACTAAGCTGATGGAGAAAGGCCGCGTAAGTCATTTTACTGCAATATCATATTATCAGGCTCGTTGTGACGAACAGGCTTAAAATGCCATGCTTTTTGTGTCATTATTGTGTGAATGTCATACACCGAGCCACAGATCTGCCTTGACTGGCAGCTATAGTTACATTCACTATCGTCATTTATTGCTACTCATCCCGGAAGCTGATGCTTATTTTGCCATCCAATGAAGACAGAGTCGACCTGGGTGCTGGTTATGTACTGAGATGGTTTACCTGCCCACAGGCAGTCTGTCGTCCAGGTTGGTGGCTTGGTGGTGTAAGCGTTGTGACGTTGGACTTGTGATCGAGAGGTTGTGAGTTTGACTCCTAGTCGGGTCGCTGTCAAGTGGTTACTATTAGGATGGGTAAACTATCTCAGTATACACCAAGGTCAACTCGGCCCTCCATCCCTCTGGGGTAGATAAATCTGATACCTGCCTGCTTGGCTGGGGTTAAGGCGGGGCACGTTCACCTGTGTCAGGTAACGCTGTGTGATCCCATATGGCTGGTGACACTAAGTCTGCGATGGGTTTGCCATAAAGTGCCATACACACCTCTGATCTTTTCAGCCGGCTCGGCATGGAGCAACGTGAATGACAATGTATGACATCCATGAGTTGTGTGTGTAGCGGAAATGTGATCAGTACTGGCCCAGTGAAGGCGAGCAGACCTATGAAGGCGGCTTGACTGTCCACCTGCTTAGCACCAACATTACAGCACATTACACTATCCGCATGTTCTCAGTTCGATCGGCTGTAAAGACGCTCAAAAAGGTAACGAAATTAGTTGTAATTTTTGCAGTGTTTTATGGAACTGTTATGTTTGTTGAGTCAGAGTCACTAGTTGGTCGTTAAGTCAGTATTATACTGTATCCACAGTGGTTCTATTTCCAAACGTTCTTAGCGTTTTTTCTAAACGATGTTTTTCTGAAGTCTTTTCAAGCTGATTTATGACACTGCTTAAGTTACAGCCAGTTTCAACGTAAGTTGTATGAATAGAAAGTCACTGTATCATTGTCATTGTTCTCTGGTGTTGTACCGCTACTTCGCTGTGGGGCACTGTTGTTGCTAATGGTTACCAATGTAAACAGTAGTTGAGCTGAGTGTCTTTCCCATTTTTGCTATCAAAATTTGGAATTTATTTTCATCTTTACACTGTGTTGAAATTGCATAGAAAAGGAAAATAGAAATTGTTAGTCCACATGTGTTTGATATTTTCCTAAGTAACCTAGTATGGTTTAGTGGGTTTTTCGTATTGACAGCGGTACAGTAGTCTGATGAGTGCCCAGCAGAGTGTGACCGAGAGAATCGTCTACCAGTATCACTACACTGATTGGCCGGATCACGGCGTCCCAGCGTACACTTTGCCGAGTCTGGCTTTTGTTGCCAAGTCCACTGCGGCCAATCCGCCGACTGCCGGGCCCATCATTGTACACTGCAGGTATTCATGTCAATTTGATGTGTTTTGATATGTTCTATTTTCAACCAGCCAAATGTGCCACAGTTACTCCATGTTAGGCTGTGTCGTCCAAATGTTATCTTATGAGAATTGTTAGACCTGGACATTTTACAGTGGTGCTGACATTTCCCAACTGAGAAAAAAAAACAATTTTCACTATTGACCGATGACGCCAGTCGCTATTTGTTTTGTTATACCTAATCGCAAAAAGCCACACGAATACTTTATTGTATTCTTTGAACGATTTGAAACAAGTAAGCAAACCACCATGACGTCATGTGGAATATTGATCTGAGTTAATTTTATATTATTTGGCGACGAGTGTTCTTGAGTGCGATTAGGACTTATTTCTAAAATTCGGAAAATCTATTTGATCAGAATTCTATACTTTGATAAGAAAAATATGTCTGATGCGAAAAACTGGGATTCATGTCTGTCAGTTCAGTGGTTTGAACTGTTGTTTAGAAATACCAAGCTAACCGATAGACATGATGAATATCAATGAGGCAAAGCTATGCCAACAGTAATTGGCTGGTCAGTGTGGTCACGTGATGCAGTAGTGCTCAGTAAGTTGTATGCAGCGATGGTTGCGTGTTGAGTCCAAGTAACTGGTGATGAGGCGTTGATAAGTTGTGTGTATATGTGATGACAGTGCTGGCGTTGGTCGGACAGGAACATACATAGTTCTGGACAGCATGATGAGGCAGATCAGAGACACTCAGACGATTAATGTCTTCGGATTTCTGTCACACATCCGTAGTCAGCGGAGTTATCTTGTCCAGACTGAAGTATGCTGTTTCCGTGATTTATCTCATTAGAGATTCTTCACTGTGCAGATTGCCTGCTGCTAATCGTTGTTGGCTGAGTAGCTAAGTAAGTAAGTAAATGAATATTTAGAGTGCACAATTTCAGCCAGTGGCTGAATCTGTGGCACTTGGGTGACTCGCTAGCGGGAGCCGAAAGCCTGCTGGAAGCAGTGAGTTTTAAGGCGACAAAAGGTATGGGTAGAGGAAGCGTCACGAAGTGTGCTTATTAATGGCATGAATAGCAAACAGCAGTAATAGAGAGGATGTGAAAAACGGTAGCCCACTCCTTGTCACATGAGTAACCCATTTAATTACTCACATCTTTTGCGTTATGTTTATGGTTTGTTTACATGATATCTCCTATATGCATTGGTGAATTTCTCCAAACAGGGTTGCAGAGTACAGAGCTTGATTCTGGGGCATGTGTCCTGTCTAGTTTTAGCAGATAATATCATGTTGTCTTGTATTTGATTTGAATATGATCTGGTAGAAATCGATCGGGAGTCAGTGTTAATCAGTCAGTCATAATTGCCTAAGTAACTAACTTAAAGCTAGTTCAGGGTCAAACCGTTTGGCAGTTGAAAGAATGAAGGAGTTCGACAGTTAGCAGATAGTGTTCGTGAGAGTGCATATCTCCGCCACGTGAATTTATGTTTTTTACGAAATGGTAGTCTAAGCGCATAGTTGTGAATTTGTTAGTTAAAATAATTAACTAATTGTTTTCTTCCTAATGTTAATAGCCTATAGTGTAGCTATAACTACTGTCAGCGTTGCTGTTTGTGACGTCACAGACAATACACAATATGCTGGTGACGTGACGTTATCATTATGACGTCACGCCGCTGCACACAGACAGAACGACAGACAGAATCGAGTGAATGCATAATCCTCGTTCATTACGTTCACTTGGATATGACTTTCTGAAGAGGCAAGTTTTAGGATGTTTGCTGAAATGTCTTTGTCTCCGTTGGCTTGTACATAGTTCGTGCATTTGTCTGTGCACAGGATCAGTACAGCTTTGTGCACGATGCACTGGTGGAGTTCATTCGCAGTGGCGGAGAAACGGAAATAAAGGACATCAACGTAGCGTCGTACGTGCGCCAGCTGACAACGCCCGATGATGATGGCAAAACATCACTCCACACGCAGTACCAGGTACTTATCCTCACATCTCTCGTTCAGGCTGTGAATCCCTCTGGTGAGGGGTCAGCCACATGGGTTCTCCTTCTCCGTTCGGCACAATTCCCTGTGTCCTCCACCGTGAGCCACAAGTCCTCCATGTTGTACTTGACGACGTCGGTCCGTCTCTTTCTCTGTCTTCCTCGACTCCGTTGTCCATGAACGTCTGCCTCGAGGATTCGTTTGACACAGTCATCTTCTTCTCTCTGTTGTATATGCCCATACCATTTCAGCCTGGCCTCGCATACCTTGTCTGTATATCCTCACACCGAACATGTCATATCATGAAATACGGGGCGGGGGGCACAGTGCATGGAAAAAATAAGCAGAAGATATATATGTCATATTTTGACACTTTTCAGCATAGTTTCCTGCAACTGAAGTGGCTGACTGGTAGACCAAGATAAACAATTCTTGTACGACTGAACTCGGGCTTTGGAGGAACGCTGGACCAATTGCATTTCCATTCCATGAGACTTTGTCAGAAATGACACAATTCGATAGACCATCCACAGTAATGATTTACAACTCTCATTTACTTTCACAGTTAGCCAAATACTAGTCACATATCGCAAATACAAGGAGCATGCAAAGTTTGTAGCTTGACACAGTCAGCCTAAAGATATGTACATCATATTCTGTCACTTTTCGACAAACTTGTCACCTTTAGCTGTCATTTTCTTGGTACTGGACAACTGTTCATAATCAGTGTCTTCAACCAAAAATACTGCACTGCGCATGTCACCTAAGAAGCTGGTATCTTGTCTGCTGTATCTGGAGTTTTGGTGACATTTCATTGGTTTGAATGTGACTGTGTAACACACTGATGGAATTTGTGTGTTTTGTCAATGGCAGCTTGCAACGTCGTTTGAAGCAAAGCCATTCCACTTCCATTCTGCACAGGCAACTGTCAATGAAACCAAAAATCGTGCCGCCAATCTATTACCAGGTTTGCTGTCCATAACTGTGTCTGAAGTGCATTACATCTGTACATTCTTTTTATGTGGTTTTTGGTCATTAATGTTATGTTTATCGGGGAATAGCAGTTTTGCAGTGATTTTGTACAGTCTTATCTATAGGTTTTGTGACTTGAAATTAGATGGTTTCAGATGTTTGTCACGGGTGCTGTTGATAATGTAATGACTGAATGTGAATACGTGGTCGTAGATTCATTAGTAGATGCATTTCTTGTCCATATTATTACTTCTGCTACTTTTGGCCAGTTTTTATGGTGTTAGTCCGTGATCGGAGGCCAGATATCCGAAGGATTATTATTATGAATTGTGTACTGGGGCAGGACTTTATGGCGTGAAAGCAGTCCATGTTGTCAGCTGTACTTGCATCTGTACTGACTTTGTCAAAGACAATAATGACAATCACCTGTTTGTCTGCGTTTGTACATTGCAAACAGCATATGTCGTGTTTGTATATGAAAGCATTTTAGTGAAACTTTTCACGTCAGTAATCCCGGATTTGTGTAAGAAAACCAGTTGCAGCTGTAAAGCAATGGTTATTTAGTGGGCTCGGTATTGCGTGCATCTTGCTTGTATTGTTTGAACAGTGGAGCTGTCTCGTGTTCATATACCAATGAAAGCCGGTGTTGAAGGTTCCGACTACATCAATGCTTCATTTCTTCAGGTTGGTACTGTCAATCTGGCCTGCTGACTGTTAAGTCACTGTAAAAAAATCGTAAAGTCCTTCCAGAGCCATAAGTCCCATAGGGCGGCGCTGATCTCCATTTCTTTAGCCCTCAGCCAGACACCAGTTTACAGTAGGGAGCGGCACTATAACTGCCATTTACTACTACTACTACTACTACTACTACTGCTACTACTGCCAGACCACGGATACAGGGCTAGTGCATCACACAGTATGCCGTTTTATGTCCCAGCTTTCGCTGGTACTCATTGCGCCTACCCACGAAGGAATGCTGAGTTGACCTTGGTGGCTGGTTACATACCAAGATGGTTTACCCGCCTGCCGACGGTCACCCGTTCAAGTACTCACCAACGATATTACCGACTGAGCCAAACTGCCACCACTTATTAAGTCACTATGCTACATTATTGCTATAGTTAACTTTTCAAAAATTAACGATTAATTAGTCATTATTTTTGATTAAGACTAGTAGTGTTTGTTGTTTAAGATGAACGCATGTTTTTAATTAACTTTATACATTAGTGAGCTAGCAGCTGTCTCAACTGCCGTGAGACAACAATAGGTCTATATTATCGTTAGTAGGGGCTAAGTTTGTGTTTTGTCCAATCACGTTCTCCGGAGAAAGTGATTATCATTTATCAAATTCTTGTCATTTTATCTCCTTTATAATGTATTCTTAGTGACGTGACTTTGATCGAAAATTTAAGGTGATCCACAGCTCTAGCTCACTTTCTCCGGAGAACGACCTATCTCTGCACAACCTCACCTTTGAGGATGCTATCGAAATGGCCCTGGATAAGCCGCTGTGGGGACTATTGGCAGCAAGCGGAGCTACGCACTGATGGTGCACGCCGAATAATGATGATGATGATGACAGCTCTAGAAATAATCCGACCTTTGTGACCATCAGTACATCAGCATCACAGACAGATGGACAGACTTAAGATGGCTTGAGTGGATTATTCACGTGTGTGCATTGCTTGCTTGATGATAATGGTGTTGAGCATCATGTGTTTATTTCTTGCCGCAGGGTTACAGCCACAACGATGAGTTCATTGTGACTCAACATCCACTTGACGACACGGTTTCCGACTTCTGGAACATGATCTGGGATCAGAATTCCATCTGCATAGTGCTACTTTCCACTGTTGACGATACGGTCGGTGCTGCTCCAGTTCTTGGTCACTCGTGTAGCAAGCAGTGAACCAAACAACCTCTGATTTGTATTCAGCTCCACTTTTCTCTAGAGTTTATCATGGTTGTGTTAGGTCTTTTAATTTAGGTAATTTTGGAGTATTGTTCTAGCAAGAACTTTTTGCAGGTGGGAGGCCCTTTCTATTGCCCAGTCAACAGTTTCAAAGCACTGAATTGTGTGCAGAACCACCAGAGTATTTATATCCCTTATATATTATATCTTCCATTTATCAGAAATGTAACTTGTGAGCAACTAGGTTGTGGTTAACCAATTACTTTAGCCGGCATGTCTTTTTAGCACATGAATGCATTCTTATTCCTGTAGACGTGTTGATTTTCACATGTAATTTATCATCAGAGATCATACACATGCTTGCATTCTGTATGCATAATTTTTATACCATTTGTTTTCGTTATAACTTGCTGGCAGTTTCGCTGGCTTCTTACCGTGGCATTTTTGTGCTATATCTGCTGATAATGTGCTTGTGTGTAGGAATTTAAGAAATTTTGGCCTGAGAAAGACCAGCCTGCAGAAGACTTTGGCAATTTCCACGTTGCGGTTCAGAGTTTTGCAGAAGATGGCTTATACACCAGTACAGACTTCCTGCTCCAGTCAACGCAGGTATTGAATTCTGCAGTCAGGTTTAGTTGACATCCACCTTTTCACCTGTACAGCTGTACAACTGGAAGTCGAGACAAAATCACTGGGTTCAGTGCTGTTTATATATGAAAGTTTGGGCATACTGGTCACTTGGAACATTCTTGTGAACTATCTTAAATCCCGGCATACTCTTGGTCTACCTTTTGATGCAATCTTAAACGCTTGAACTTCTCTTTTTACTGGCACACCAACTACATTTATGGTTTTTTACGGTCATGTGTTGTAAAGTAAAAGTAAAGACGTGTATAGCTCTTAATAGAATCAGAGCTACGGAGCGTCACCTGCCATATGGGATCACACAGTGTCACCTGCCACCCGACACAGGTGAGCGCACCCCGCCTTAACCCCAGCCATGCAGGCTGGTACTCGATTTACCTACCCCGGAGGGATGGAAGGCTGAGTTGACCTTGTTACTCGGAAACGCAGCCGCCGGG
>Ga0209052_1000492_pt1 | contig 12287 bp, 11 predicted proteins | sample WorMetHEROISLAND_2_FD_187409 | JGI IMG/M metagenome (GOLD analysis project Ga0209052, IMG submission 187409) | Marine gutless worms symbiont microbial communities from Max Planck institute for Marine Microbiology, Germany - Olavius sp. 4 HERON... | ecosystem: Host-associated > Annelida >...
GTGTTATAAACATATTCTTCATGAAATTATTTTTATGGACACGGTGAGTTGCCAAGTAGTATTATTGAGAACAGGATAAAGTCTTTTGTAGCCTGTTGTGTTCCTGTTAGTTAAGTTAGTTAAGATTATCTTAGTTGTTATTTTTCTTTGCTGTTCCGCTACCATTTATGGTGAATAAAGATTATCAATATACGAAGATATATTGTTAACGGTACGAACCGGAGTGAAGTCCAATGCGCAGCTGCAGTTTCTGTTGAGGCAGATGTTCAATGACATGATGTTTGACAGAGTCGAGGAGTTCCAGCGCCAGGAGAGACATTTCCTGAGCATGACGCTCGTAGACAGTCGGTAGACCACTCGCCACCATGTACGCATCGCCAATTGTCTCCACTTTGTACACAGCTAGCTTAGACTGTCCCGTATTCTATCAATGGGTCCACAGTGTTCGATAGACGTCAAGACTTTGTCTCCACTTTGTAGACGTTGTAACGATCAATGGACGCGTCAAACACGCTGTGAGACCGCAGCAGTATACCGATAACAAACAGACAAGTAAATAAAAAATAAAGGAGCAATATTTGTTAGGCCCCTTGCCGACACAGTGCGTGCTATTAATTTGCTTACTTACTTACTTATGGTCACCACATAAGCAATATTTAATAGAGGAATTGGAGAAAGTGCAAAAACCAGCAACTAAGCTGGTATCAGCATGCAAAAAAATGACCATATGAACAACGGTTAATATATTTGAAATTGCCTCTTTAAAATATAGAAGATACAGGTGAGACACGATAGGGACATATAAAATAATGAATAAATTAATAATAATATAATAATAATAATCGAATTTGTATAGCGCAAGTATGTCGAATGACTTCAGAGGCGCTAGAAACAACAATCATTATTGTACGATGAGAGACTAGCCCTGGGATTAATGCAAAGTTCTGTCAGTACAACTCGAGGTCACGATTTGAAACTGTACAAAAACTGTTTAAATACGACTTACGGAAATATTTCTTTACTGAAAGGATAGTTGATTTATAGAATTGCTTGCCTACGTGTGTTGTTAAAGTCCATCTGTTGATACTTTTGAGAGACATTTAGACAAGTTTCGGTGCAGCCAAGACGTTTATTATAATTATAAAGCAACCATAACCGGAACTGGAAACAGAAGTAGCCTACTGTAATGTGATAGATCAAGTTTGATATTGGTGAATGGCATAATGATGTGGACTTAGAGGCAGAACAGCCTGTGTCTACTATGTTGACATGATATGATACGATTATCAAGTAGGTAAGTATAATTAGTCACTAAAATATACCAATATTGATTCACAATAATTTTACTCGAGGAAAAGTGCAATACCACTGTGCATGCAATATAAACTAATGTTGCGAGGTCGAATAATATTAGCCGACATTAAGTCGATTTAAATCGACAAGATGTGGTGACGTTAAAAACTACCTGTACAGAGCGTTCAACATCTGGACAACATTCATCGGGCTACTGACTGCCGAGATCTCCGTGAAGCCAACGATATCGCTGAAGAATATCGTGACGCAGTCGAACTGTTCGGCCTTGACCTTGCATTATTTGACCTTGACCTTTAAATGTTCGGCCATGACCTCCGGAGAAAGCTTTTCGTTTGAACGACTTGAGCATCACATCTATCTATCTCAAAGCCCTTGCGACTCTACAACCTTTCAACCCAGCGTCAAACTCTTCGGCGTTGACCTCGCAGTCTTTGACCTTGACCTTTTACTGTTCGGCCTTGACCTCTCGGTTCATCTTCAGTTGTTCTGCGACCTCCTTTGGCAGCATCTGACAGAGCAACGTATCAGCGCGTCGCTTTTCGGCGGTCAACTCCATCGACTTGACTTGAAGCTTCTGAGCGTGTTTCGCCATTTTTCTCAGCATATCTCCGAGTTTTCTGGCATACCACAGACTCATCAGCAGGCATGTCAGCGTGACTATGACCAGTATAACGCTGTAGATGGTCATGTTTCGCGTTTCTAATGCCACGTCGTCAGTCAAACCCTGAAAACAACAAAATCAAACACATTCGGAACGTCTACGCAGCAGACGTAGGCCTGTGTCGTTTATTCTGGCAGTTGCCTCCGCCTCTACCAGAGGTAACAGCACTTACGCGACAGCACCTGTGCGTTTGTTCGTATTCAAAACAACTCTGAAATTCATTGACGGATTGTGGTGCAATTTTTTACTCGCGACAGCACGAAGTGCTTAGCTCGTATTAACTATCGTAATTCTGTCTGTCCGTCTGTCCGTCTGTCACGAGTTTTTCGGGGGTACCAACATCGATGACCTTGAACCCCAAAAATATGGGTTTCTAGTAATTTTTTTTCGCGATTTCAGGCTGCAACGCACATTTAAAGAGTAGATTTTCGCCGAAATCACTGGAGATCGACCAGGACATCCTGCGTAGTGCGTACGAAATTAAACAGATGCTGTCGCGCGTCTCTGAGCATTAGCTCACATTTCTTGTTGTTACGGGGCAAGTAACCAAACGATTTCAGACAAGCGAAGGAAACGCTACTGAAAAAAAATTATAACCGCGTTCGCCAGATGGCGTCACGTACGTGCCTGCCTACGAAACGTTATTTTTTTTACCTTAGATTTGCTTAGTTACTGCGTGTGCAATTAGTTTGCATGTGCATGCGTACATTTGAAGTTTTTATCGCAAATCCATCAAAATTTCTCTGTGTTTTGAAATTTTGTGTGCTTAATATAAACTTGTGCAATTCGCTGACACCCCATTGTAAACATCAACGCGAGGTATATAATATAACGCTAGTACTAGGCTAGGCCCTGCATGTATTCATGGATAACTTTAAAATACGTTAGGAAATTGCCATATTACGTTATTATTATAACTTAAACATTGTTGATATGGGCCTATAATTTGAAAGTAAACCTTTTCATTTTAATCACGCTGGTCTACTCTGTTGAGTCGCTTAGGCCTACTGATTTCAGTTATACGAACTTCACTGTAAGCTATAGAGATGCATCGGACAGACTCCGTGTTCACTTGAACATTAACCCATTAACGCATGAAGCATTTTAATATCTGCTATCAAATCGGTGTCCTTTTTATAGGACGCTATGCGCTAGTGGGTTAACTAGTTTGCTAAAGCGATTGAGCCTATAGCTATGTTGTAAAGGAACGAGTATCGGTTAACCTGTAGGATGGATGGAATGACAAAACTTCCTCGCAGCTGGTCAATGGTGATGATGTACAGCTGGATGTTATCCGCCCACTTCAGAGTCAGCTGCGTCCTCTCGACCTCCGTCAAGTTGCTGCACGTCTCCACAAAACTGACATCGAGTATCATAGCCCTGAGCTCGGTGAGGTTACGTTGCAACCAACTAAAACTGACATCGACTATCATGGCCCTGAGCTCGGTGACGTTACGTTGCAACCAACTAAAACTGACATCGAGTATCATGGCCCTGAGCTCGGTGACGTTACGCTGAAGCCAAGTGTTAAAGATGCGCTCCTGCAGCAACTCGGCCGCGCCAACGTCAAACGTCTTCGCGAAGCTCAACAGCAGTTCTGAGCTGCCCTGCAGGTAGGCGAACTCGGCCAGTCGAGACTTGGCCAGTCGAGACCCGAGACATGGGTAAGCGAACTCGGCCAGTCGAGACTTGGCCAGCCGAGACCCGAGACATGGGTAAGCGAACTCGGCCAGTCGAGACTTGGCTAGTCGAGACTTTGGCCAGTCGAGACTTGGGTAGGCGAACTCGGCCAGTCGAGACTTGGACAGTCGAGACTTGACCAGACGAGACTCGGCCAGTCGAGACTTGGACAGTCGAGACTTGGCTAGTCGAGACTTGGGTAGGCAAACTCGGCCAGTCGAGACTTGGACACTTCGCAGGCGGACAGCATGTACGTTCCGAGCGTTCTCTCAATGCTCAGCGCGTCGGTGGCCAACAGCATTGCACCGGACGCCACGACCGACGGCCAATAGCTCTTCACCTTGATACCAGTCGACTCCTCCTGAATATCAGTACTCAGCAGTATCATACCTGTAGCAGATACGATTCCATCTGCGTACGTTTAAACCAAACTCATCTCAACTTCGATTAGATGTGGATGAGTTGTGCAACAGGACGTACGATCAAAATGCACAACAAGCGTACGATCAGGTCCATAATAATTCGAGGTAGTTAGGGTTTTAGTAGAAAAGAAACAGAAACTCCTGCTAGATCTATGCTAGATCTACATTAATGATCGACAGTTAATGGCAGCCAAGTTACCAGGGATGAGTTTGAGACCAGCATTTTCAAGGCCACGGCCAAGGCCAGTAAGTAAGTAAGAATAAGTATGACAATGTCATACTGCACATCAAAAGCCAGTTTAATCTTATTCAAAGCGTATTGAACCCTAAAATGCTCAGATAACCACGGTTTCAATGTTTCAGACTACAGTCTTGCTTTAAGACTATGGTGTCTTCAACAGCAGCGTTGAAGCCAAGGTTAATGCCAAGGCCAGTAGTCTTCGAGGCCAAGGCCAATGCCAGACCGTTTCAAAGCCAAGGCCAAGGCTACGCTCTTTTGTTTCCGAGCTGTCGTCGAAGTCCGGGACAGTGCACGAGGCGACCTCGAGAACCTCATCCGTGCTAGTTACTTCTATTGACATCTTAGATGCTATACTATCAGCACTGCAAATAATTCACTCATTAACTCTTAATGCCACCTGAGCTTAGTGATTGAATGAAGTAACCCAATAATGTCGGCTGTAGTCTAAAGAATGCATAAACTCAAACCGCAAGCATAAGAGAAACCAATGGCTGCTAACACTGAAAAATTATTTCGCAATATTTCTCTGTTAATAATGCGAGCGCTCTGCGGTCACATAGCAACAAGCGTACATGTTCGTTAGATCCATTTCAAAGACCTGCCACTGGGACATGCACACAGGACCATAGGCTTAACCATGACCCGAAACACAATCGCAACCAGAACAGCCCAACCACTCGCTTTCCGTTCTGACTAATGTAATGATTTTTTCTTAAGATTTTATACACAGAAGAAGCATCAACAGAACGTTTGGACAAAACAACGTTTATTCGGATTTGCTTCATAGTGACTCGATACTAGATTTAGTTAATGATAATCACCGCGAGATAATTTGAAACGGTTTTAATAATTACGTGCCTCAAAATAGATGTATGTCTAGTTTGTTTGGTTCTGGCTTTGATCGGCGAGAGTTCAAAGTGTATTTTCTGGTATCGAGTTTAGAATCGTGGACATTTCACTAGTAATTTGACAACTAGGCCTAAGGCTTAAATACAGTGTACATAAGATGTGATTAGCAAATTACCAGAAGCCAGTACATGAACTGCTGTGTGATGCCGCTGTAGAAGTCGAGAACGTCATGATAGTCAACGGAGTGTGTTGAGACCTTGCCGCGAAGTACGTTCAACATGTCTTCCAGCTGAAGCTTGGTCGCCAGCTTGACGTGATTGACAGCAAGTCCGTCGGGCCAGACCGGTAGACTGAGCAGGATGTAGTCGGTGCGTGACCGCTGCTTGAACATGATCTCATTGGCTGCCGCATCCTGACCGCCGAGAATAACCGACGACGTCGTGTAACCTCTTTCAGCACGCATCGACGTCACCAGAGCCTCGATGTCGGCGAAGACTCGGAACTGCCCTACTGCGGCCAGGTCGTTGGCTCGTTCAACACGGCTACTACAAACACTATCAGTACAACAACAACAATAACAGCAATAACTACTACTATTACTACTACTACGATCTTGTCATTTTTGCTTTTATTGTCGCTTAATTCTGTCGAAGGAGACTGTTAAAAATACCGTCGTTGGCTCGTTCAACACGGCTACTACAAGCACTACCGGTACAAAAACAACAACAACAACAACAACAACTACTACTACAACTACTACTACTACTACTACTACTACTACTACTACTACGATTTTGCCATTTCTGCTGTTATTGTCTTTACATTATGTCACACAAAACTGCTAAAGAAGGCTGTCTTTGGCTCGTTCGACGCGGCTGTTGTGAAGCGTGTAGCTGACGAGACAGATGACTGCCGCGACAGGCAACGCGATGACCGACAGCATTTTGATGTACTGCAGCACAGTACGTCGACCTCCACGAGAAGATTCTACCAACGCCTCCAACATCAGACGCTCGCCTTCTGACGACTTATGTTGTCCTTTCTTGGGACATGTTGTCCTCATTGCTTGTGGCGAAGTGTCTCCTCTGATATACGCTCTCCTTCTGACGACATGCTGTGTGCACGACTTTTCCACTGTTGTGACGGCTTGACGGACATGTTGCTGTTGCTCCTTCCAGGTTTATCCAGATTGATGGAACTGGCTTTATTACCGGTAGTCATTGCTATAAATACTACAACAGTCGCGGTAATCATTACTGTGCGTAAACGATAGGACATCTGGGCCAAAATAAATGTATAATTAAGTTTTAAAAACACGCAAGTTTTTTTTAGAATAAAGGGAAAACTCCGAACGTTTATTTTGTGTTTTCTTGGTTTGTATTGATATTTTACATCGTAAGTTACTGTTATAGTGGTCATATTTATTTTGTTATGATATTATTATTTTTGGCTTTTAGTGTAATTAATATTCTCTTTGTAGCCAATTATAATGCCGATAGCCTTATACGTTATATTCTTATATCTTATGATTAATTGGCCATCGTATGAGAAGGTCGTCGTGTGTTAATGTGTTGTCAGTTTTTTGTATCCTTGCACAATATAACCACAATAACCTTAAAAACATATAGAACTTTTAAAAATTAAAACCCGTAGTTTTAGTAAGCCTCGGAACTGCCCACGTTGGGAACACTTGGGGTCAAAATTAAAATTTTGAGCAGCCTTTCAGTGTTCGGCCTTTCAGTGTTTTCTTTATCGGAAATTTATAGACATTTTTTTGTCGGAAAACCGCAACTTGCCCCCAACCTTTTTTTAAATAAGATGTCGCTAAACCACGGGTACAACCCGTTTTACAAACAGTTTTACAACAGCTTTAGGCATTAACTTTTGTTCTCAGCATATAAATGTGCCATATATATATTCATCTCTATTTCACCATAAGATACAAATCGATATAAACCTAGTACCTTAGCAAAGAAAGAAAAAGAAATAACGCCTTAACTAACGATCAGTATTAGATATGAATTTTTTCCGATCGTCTCTTGATAACAACGCTAGGTAGGTCCTCATGATACGCCGATTGACAACAGGCAACCACAGATATGTCACTCGTTAGAAGTAATTTTATAAAAAAAAATCTATTAACTGTAAAGTTAAGAGACTGTATATCTCTGTTGATACAAATTACATACTTCAAGGGCATAGATGAATGCAGGGATGCATTTCGACTTCAACGATTGTATAGATACTGATCGTTATTCGCCTCAGATTCGGCGAGTTTCTCGCCGACAATATTGCGCGCTTTATAAATTTATTATTATTTACTTACTTACAACATCGTTAGACGATATGCGACCAATTTTACCAAAAATGCTATTGGCTGTACAGCAGAAAGAACGCTCAGAATAATCCGATGAGCATTTAAAGTAGTTGGTCCAATAACGTAACGTTATAAATAACGTTATTATAATTGCCTAATCTTGAAACAGAAGAAAAAGCGTGGCCTTCCTCTGTATAGCGACTGACCTTTTTCTGCCGAGAAACAAAGGAGACAATCACTGATACTTGGTCATATGTTACTGATCGATTGTTGATGTTGTATTTATAGACATGCGCTAATGCCAGTCATTGGTAGTGATGCTGATACGTTTAGCAGTGTTGAACCAATCACACGCGCGTCGTGCCTGCGAGACGCTCAGCATTGGCTACAGCAGGAACTATATATACAACGTCGTCCGTAAAAACGTGTCACTTTATTTTGGACCAGAACTCCCATGTTTCACGGCGGATTTTTACAATTCTTTTACCATTGGAAACAAGAATGAATGCTCGATAGAGGAATTGCAACAACTTCACCTTCAGCTGTGTCTCCACACTAACTGAAACCACATAAACAGCGCATTTTGAAGTCAGATTTGTAACAATAATTCATTACTGAATACAAGAATGAGTCTGTGTGTAAAATAACTGAGCGATTTTTTTATAAGACGCGTTCAAAATGTCCGCCTTATTACGCATTTCTTTAGCAGTCTTTCAGCACAAAATGCAGGTTAATACAGTAAAAAGAATAGAGGGAAAACTATCAAATAAATTTCGCATATTGATATGCCCAATGCTATCTGCAGCCAGTTTCTGCTATGATTTCGTCAAGCCAGCAAGTCTATCGCATTTCACGAAAAAAACCCACGACGCCACGCTGCTGTTAATGCCGTAAGTGTGTGCTAATTCCTGTCGCCGGGTGAAGTTTTACTGCAGTACGCTGTCTTTCACCGCACTCTACGGCTGTTTCGCATACAGCCGACATAGACCTAGATCACTTAGTGTAATTTGTTAATAAAAATTGCCGACACTAATGCCTGCATGCGCAGCGGTGCGTCTTGCGTTGAAAGCCCGTTGTGAATCGCGTTGTCTCCAGTCGTGCTATGCATTAGACGTGACAGTAGCAAGTAATAACCCCACTGATACCACACACCGATAGCTCCTATCAGATAACTTCATTAGCTCTAATACGTTAGCAGGTTTGAGACTTCTCGTCGATTAGCGTAGAATATTTTCATATACGCTTGGTCTTCAAGCACGGAACATATATTTGGCTTTGGTCTCGAACCTTCGATTTATGTTTTTAGTTCCAGTTGGATTGAAACTCGAGTTCTGAAGTTACTTATGTAAGTAAGTAAGCAAATTAGTAAGCAAGTAATCCATTCTTTCTCAACGTTCAAACGCCATTGGCAATAAACAGAAAATTACAACACAGTAAACTGCAAAAATGAAGGTTAATACGGTAAAAAGAATAGAGGGGAAAACGAAAAAAGTACATTACTATTGTTCTGTTGCAGCGCATTTGCCTACAATTATTTAGTAAGTACTATCAAATAAATTTCGCAGTACAAATAAACGATTGTACACGTTAAAATGGCACCGTGGCAAGGCATAAAGACAACGACGAGAGTGATGATGTTTCAGGGGGAGAATTTAATAATGGGTGAATACAATGTTCCTTATCGTTGGCCATTCTCTGGATCAGACGCGCATCCGCCTCATGCGATAAATCAGACAAACATTTCAGCTCACAGCTGTAACCCCAGCGAACAGCTTTTTTCAAAAAGCATCAAATTTAGCTATGAACTTATTGGTAAGAAATCCACCCCATGCAGGCAAGGCGTAGAGGATACGGGACATAACAATAGCACAAAACACAACATTAAGTTGTTTGGCAGGAATACCTTGCCCTTTTTTAGCATTTCAACAAGTAACAACGCTGTAAACGAATAGTCAAAATGCAGTTCGTGCAATCTTTGGTTATTGTCGTTGATGAATAGAATGACGCCTGCGATGAACGCCTGCTTGTTACTAGATCATACTATCACAGAACTTCATAAACGGACATTTATTAACAGAATGTTATTCAGAAATTGTTATTAGTTTAGTTTATCTCTCACAGTTTTGATTATTGTATTCTTTTGCAGTATTTTTGTTCTACTTCTCCATTGTTTATTTCACGCGTTTGTCGTGATTGTTCATTACATAATAAAATGAAAATGAAAAATGAGTAACTGCCAGCGTTCAGCAGCATACTTTGCTTCTCAGCACTGGTATAATACACACCCGCATACATTATGCTGTTGACATTTATGCCAATAGGGCTACATGCACATCACATCTTGACAAACTAATGAAACTAAACAACAAATTACTTAGAAGAATCTTTCAGCAGAAAGACAGATACTGTACGAATACTGAGCTTTGTGATAATTTGGCTGACATCATTAAATAGCCATACCCCCCAAACCCCCTGTTAGACGCAAGGATCTCGGAGATATCTCGCATATAAGGTACGCTATAACCAATTTTAGCTAAAATCTCGTCGCCATGGCAACCAGGGTCGGTCGCGGTACAATTTGACTGACATCGTTCAATAGCCCGACCCCGAAAACCCTTTGATAGACGCAAGGATCTTGGAGATATCTCTCATATAAGCCGAGTTATAGCCAATTTTGTCTCAAATTTCGTTGCCGTGGCAACAAGCGTAGGTCGAAGGTAAATTTGAATGACCCCGTTGAATTGGCCGTCCCCGAAAACCATACCTTAGAAAATTACGAATCTATCTTGTATACAACCGAAGTTATGATCATTTGCATCCAGGAAGGTCGGTCGGTCGGTCGGTCCTCATTATTCATTAAACTGATGTCATAAATTACTCCTCTTCGCTACGTTAGGAACGTAGCGAAGAGGAGTAAAAAATTAAAAAGTAAAGTAAAGTTAGGTTATATTATACATCGTGTTCCAAAAAGTGGTACACCAATCTCATATCGATAACTTAGTCAATTCTTAACGGATTTTTATAATTCCTTTATTGGCACACTTGGAAAATTTGCGATGAAACTATCATCAAAGATCTCACCACACCCAAAACGTGTCGCTGCACTACCTCGTAAAATATAAACTAAGTTATCGATATGAGCTTGGTGTACCATTTTTTGGAACGCGGTGTAGTGCGATCTAAAGCTTAGCTTAAAGCTTAACTTAATCTAGCGCACTTAATCACCATAACCATTTAGGCGCCGAGAACTCCATTTTACCCCAGTTTCTTCGAGATAAGAAACTGGGGAGGCAATGTGGGTGAACAACTTGCCCAAGGTTGCTACCCGGTGGAATAGTGGCGCGACCCGGGATTCGAACCTGGGTCCGCGAACTCGAATTCCAAGTGCGCTAACGACTAGACCATTGAGCCACACACTCTAGTTTAATTTGATTTGCGTGTGATTCAATTGGCAAATGAATATTTTTTTTGTCTTTTTTCCGGTGGTCGTCGGTCGACGTGGAGTGAGATGTGATTGTCGACCTGCCTCACAGTGTCACTGTATGACAGTTGTTACATTGAGTGCTTTCATGACACTGAATGGCCTATATAATTGTGCTGAAGTGGCGTTAGGAAACTACTCACTCAGTCACTGTATGATCGTTGTTGACGACAAGCCGTGGAGCCAGTACGTTGTCATCCAGCCTTTACCCTGCACTCAGACAACAAACCTATAGGAATTCATATACAGCAACTGCTTTACGGTTTTTTCTTCGTTCTAGTTTTTTCCGGTTTCAGTTATCGTTATTTCCTTCTTTTTTTCAGTTTTTCTACCTCAGGCCTCTTATCTCTCCCATAACCGTCTGTTTCTTGGTTTTTTATTCGTTTTATTCACTTTTTTCAGTTCCGCTTAAACATTTTTAGTTTTTTTCTAGTTTATGTGCTAGCCTGTCAGTTTTTCAGTGCAAATAGTCTATCGTATCGTATCGTATCGTATTTGGCTGGTGACTGGTTGTCGAGGTACATGTGCGCGGCGTGCAAAATTTCATCCAGCTAAGTGCAGCGGTTCGTGAGTTATCAACAGTGCACTAGATTTCGGACAACTCTAGACTTCGATCGCGAATATCTCTAGAACGGATCAAGCAATCGACAAGCGGAAAACGGCGTTAGCAACTACGATTTTTTCCACGCTTGACGAAGACAAGTCGATAAATTTTGGTCCACTAACGAAAAAATAACCTTGACCTTTGTCCTATGACCTTGAAATTTAATAAGATTATTGCCGTTGTAGCGGAGCCGTCAGGCAGAAACTATCTTTCTAACTATAACATTATGATCTCACCTTTACGTCGATTTGTCCGCGTAGTTCAACCTCAAACCCCGCATCACCTTTGACGTCACCGCTGACGTCACTGCTGACGTCACCGCTAACGTCACTGTTGCTGCTGCTGATGCTGGTCAGAGCCAACTTAGTAACCTCGCTCATGTGAATTCTTCCAGCTGCACACGTCACCGTCAGCCAAGCTGCGGCAATGGCCTACCGTTGGCCGTGGAACAGTAATTGCGAACGCAGAACAAATCCGCGTTTCTGCTGCAGAGAGAAACGTAATTAATTTGTCGCCTAACTTTACGTGTCGCTAAGTAGGCTAATTGCTGACGTTGTCAAAATGTCGTCTTTAGAAGACCGGGGCGGCATCAGACGGTTAATCGTCTAATTGGGCTAAGCCTTTGCGATACGGCAATAGAATAGCTGTTAAAATATTGCCAGAAGCGTCATTCAAACAACTCATATGGGGGGCACCAGCCCACTTCTCTCTCCTACCC
>Ga0209052_1000493_pt1 | contig 12277 bp, 3 predicted proteins | sample WorMetHEROISLAND_2_FD_187409 | JGI IMG/M metagenome (GOLD analysis project Ga0209052, IMG submission 187409) | Marine gutless worms symbiont microbial communities from Max Planck institute for Marine Microbiology, Germany - Olavius sp. 4 HERON... | ecosystem: Host-associated > Annelida >...
ATGCCACCTGGACGACCAGCCAATCGTGCTATGTCATGGACTCCTCGTGGAAGTGGCAGGAAACGAGGTCGGCCAACAAAGACATGGCGGTCCACATTCAAAGAAGACCTTGTGGACAGCGTCCGGGCTGTGGCTACAGACAGGCACAGATGGCGAACTCTTGCTGCCCATTGTCCTGACAAGGACTGGAGGATCTAAGTGCTAAATAAGTAAGTAAACAGACGGACTGACATAATTATGAAAATAATTCAAAATAGAAGGCAGCATCTGAGGTCACGATCTAATGGGAACTCGTGTGCTGTTGAAACAAGGAAATCCAACTCCACACTTGCAAGGCGGCGTATAAAACAATCACCCAGCAAGTTCTATATAACTTGTATCTAGCAGTTAGCCACAAAATGACGACAAGAATAGCAACTACCCTCACGAAAGATTAGATCAGCTGCTCCTAGGAAATCTTTAATGATTAGGCATTAAGAAAAATCCCTGTGACTCCCGTTGCAGCTGGCGTAAAAGTATAGGGATGGGAGTGAAAAATTTATTTTCATTTCACGACATGCTGTGTAATATTGGAAAACAATGCATAGAAACAAACTGACACACTGAACAGTACCCACGAGAACCAAAGTAAAGATATTGCAGCATAACAGACTAGATGCAGACAGTTTTTTTCAGTCTCTGAAACCAAACTGAACACTGCACTAATATTTTTGAGGGTCCAATAAAAATTTTTAGGGATGGAGGTATTTTTAGCAACGGCCGGAAACTGGAAGCACAGGATTTTTTAACGCCTTACTGAAACAGGACTACAGGACTACAAGTCAGACACTTTTGTATACACGCGATCCGTATCACCTTTTTATAAGCATCTTTCTTAGATTGAAACAAAACTCCGGACACATGTGCAATATGATATGAGTACTCAACTCTAAATACACCAATAACAATGCATTAATAACGATTAAAAGCAGGGGAAAATGAGCAAAAATACTTCAACAAAAATAAAGAATCAATTAAAAACAACGAGATAAAGAAAAATCTACAAGAACTGCTACGAGATCTAAAACTTACTCTTTCTGGGGTCATGCTGCCGTATACATCATCACGAACTCAACGTTTTAGTATATCTAGTTTTTTTCTGAATATACTTAGAGCCATTGAACACAAACAACCACATGAGTACTATGTTCCACCATACACAGGGTGTAGAAAAAGAGGCATCTGTATTTGATCACAGTACTAACATACGAAAAGATAATGCACGTGTATATTCTGAAAACCTGTGCTGCCAAATAAGTACAAATTTTCTCCACCATAACTGTGCACATCATTTCTGATGACACACTTATTCACGAAAAAAATAATAAAAGTTCGGTTGAAAAATGTGTGAGCGGTGGGGGGTCGAAATGTTGGCCTTCCCATTGACAAGGCACATCGCTTATACAACACCTTGTTGCTACCACACAAGCCTTGATAGCAGTTTTCTATGAATACAATTTTTAATGTAAAATTTTGAAGTAAGCTTTTTAAGAAAAGAGATAGCACTTCATCAATCAGATTTATTGCTTTTATCTACGTGCCAAAAATCATCAAAATATCATGCCACAGTCAGATGGTAAAAACGGATGTTTTTTTGTTTGGATATTGTCCAGTAACTATAATGTAACCGTAACAAATGCTAGCTAAACTTACTCAGTAAGTGACGCAACAGAAAACTGAACTCTGCATTGGATGATGTGGCCATCACAACACGAATCAGACCCGTAACTGCTGTATGAATATACCTTATAAATGCACACAGTGACGTCACTAGTAACAGCAATAATACCACTGATAATAATAGTACAAATACTATTTCATGACCTACTTCGTCCTCCTATCACTCACCACAGTGTCTGCAGTGTTATAACAGCCGTTATTTCACGCTAGCAGTCGTACTGCCTGTGTCTATCATACTGTCTGCAGTGGGATAACGTGTCGATAACCCACCAGTGCAGTTATGCACGACCAAACGAATGACAGTGAATGCCACACGACCGACTGTCGGCCAGCGTGGAATAAGTGTCGGTTAAACCACTGTCTGGAGTATACCAGTTCGTTTAACACTCACTTATCCAACCCCAGACCGTGGTTTAAGGTACACATAATCTCACTCCATTCATCGTGACGACTGAAACGTGTCTCGCATCTGTTCATCACACACACGTCCTCGCAGAACACACGGCCGATCACAGTCATGAAATTAGCACGAAATAACAGCAGTACGATGAGGACTAATAAACTCCAGACCGTGATGAAACGTATACACTATACATAATAATAACACAGTGAAACATGAAAAAAATCACAACTCATAAATTGCTGCGCCAATGCATTACTAAGCAACAGTAAATGATTGGTGTTAAAACAATGAGCAATGAATACCGGTATATACAATCACAATTTATTCCAACCTTGCACTTGTACTGCATATCTCCATCATTACGTCTGCAGTGGTATAACTGACCAAGCGAGCAACACTATAGGCTGACATTAGGACCACTGGCCATCGTAAAATAAACAGGTTGAATCACTGTCTGAAGTGAACAATTTCATCGAACTTATCCCACTCATGCCACTCCTGACCGACCGTCATTCAGCATACACACATAATGAAAGGCAATGCAAATAAAAATCATCGGAGACAGAGAAAGCACACAAAGCTTCCGATGTGGTCATGCAATTCAACACAGGCGGATTTAGCGAGGTTCAGCTGAACAGGGGCCCCACAAAAAAGCTGTCGCCCCCACAACCCAGAGAATGCCGGACAGCAGCACAACATTCTCTGGCCTGTGAGGGCATTTAACAGTGCACTTGGGGCACCACGACATTCTCTAAAAGTAAAGTTATATTATAGTGCGCTCTAAAGCTTAGCTTAGAGCTAAGCTTAATCTAGCGCACTTAATCACCATAACCACTTAGGCGCCGAAAACTCCTTTTTTACCCCAGTTTCTTGGAGCTGAGAAACTGGGCAGGCAATGTGTGTAAACAACTTGCCCAAGGTTGCTACCCAGTGGAATAGTGGCACGACCCGGGATTTGAACCGTGGTCACCCGGGATTCGAACCGCGGTCGCTGGGTTCTCATTCCAAGTGCGCTAACCACTACACCACCGAGCCGCAGAGCCACGAATTTACCGGCATATGAAGCTTCCCAATTCAGAAAGCCGTATCACAAATCAAACAATAGCAACCAAAATGCGTACGGTACAGTTGTAACGCTAAATTCACGGTAAGTTTTTGTACATTAATGTCAGAAAATTTATGTAAGGGCCCCACATCTTTACCAAACAGGCCTAATCATGTTTAAATCCAGACGTGCAATTCAAGATGACGATGAAATCTGGACAAAGGCGGTCGGGAAATTGCCGGTGTGGTCGCCGATGCGGCCCGACATCCATTCGTCAGCGACACGGCGGACATCGAAGATCGTCTGCCCAGCTTTGAAGACGAGGTCGCCCAGAGACGCATCACCCTCGAAGTCGTACAGAGCGACGGCCTGAAGGACAGGAGACTCCTCAGGACTATCAGCGTGTGAGAACGCGCCGCGGGTGAGAGATGGTGGTCTATTGACGGGCGGTGACGACGGGCTGGTTGGGCTGACAGCAGCAGTTGGTGGACTCACTGCAGGTTGCGAGGCATCACGGGATGATGCCTGCCGCGGCGCACTCAACGGCTTTGCCTTCGGTCGCGGCGGCAACTCTGAACAGAGCCGTCACAGCGTATCTTTGTAAGATGTACATATTATGCACAGTCCGAGAAAACGTAGCAAAACTAAGCAGGGTTGCAAAAAAAACGTTTTCTTAAAAGTCCAACCCGGTGGGTTTTATTGCGTTTTTGGTTAAAGGCGAGTTTTGTAAAAAAAGATACCCAAGTTTACGGGTTCTGGGATTTCTATGGGTTTTCAGTTATTAGAATGAATGCACTGCCAGGTAGATACTCTACACATCAAGATACTGCAGTTTTATTGTTAGTTTTATTACTTTTTGTTTATATATTTTTTAAATTTTAGTACCCCTGGTAGTAAAGATCCCAGGGGTTAAAAACTGAGCTTGATGATACTGGCACCCTGACAAAATGGTTTTTAACGATTTTTTGTAACTTTTTTAGTTTTTAATAAACGTTGACGGCCAAGGTAAAAATGACGGCAATTTTAAATATTTATATTCAAAAATAAAGTGTTGCTGATAGAATAATGACCGATTCCGCATTCAGATTTACTAACATATATGATAACAAAGATTTGGTGAATATGAAAACAATTGTATTCTGAAACAATGGTACGTCAGGTAAAAAGGGGTCACGTTTTTTATTCAATGTTTACAGACGCTTTTAATGTCTAAAATGAAAATATGCCCTTCTAACGTTTTTTCCCAACATTTATTAGATCTACGAAAAAGACAATTGACACCAATATATAGAAAAAAGTAACTGGTATGAATCCGAGAAATAACAGAAAAAAATAACTAAGACCACTGACCATCGTAAAGATTGTGGACGACGTTAACAAAGGCAGTCGGAAACATTCCATCTCGCCCGTTCAACGACCCCAGCATCCACTCATCATTGATGCGTTTCAACAGAGATATGTGATCGCCCACCACAAAACTCAGGTCCTCCGCAGTTTCGCCGGTGAAATCGTAAGTTGCTATGCAGAACGGATGTCCGGCATCCTACCAAGCAACAGAAAATATCGACTTCTAAGCAAAAATGACAGTTTTTACATGAACGACAGTGCATGAAGTGGGTCGGTATGAAGTAACAGCAGTTCCTTGGCTGCTTGGAAAGCATACTGCCAGTTCTTTCATGAGATAGTTACAAAAGAAAATACTAAATGCACAATATTAGATCTGCAACTGACACTCCAAAAGTTCACACACTGGCATTTATTTTTCCCACCACTTCAAGGGAAGACATTTGGAATTGTGCAACTCAGTCTAAGTTTGCCATCTATAAAATGGGTTAGTTACAAAAGCTACACAACACAGACATGCACACAAACACTTAACCATAACGATAATTGTTCACATTTAACTGGATTAGCTGGAGAGGTATTTTTTACAAGATGACATCTTCCTGTCACCGAAAGAAAATAGTAGTAACAGTAGCAATAGCGAACGAGAATGTTTATGGTGCTGTCATCATGGCACTGCTACTGTGAGAGTTCACTGGGTTCGTTTGATGAACACAGCACAAGCACCGAGCGCCAGCCAACCTTTGGACCAAGCCAGATAATTGAGCCGCAGATCCACCTAAACCGGCAGCTATAGTACTACTTACACCATCGTCATTTATTACTACTCACCACAAAAGCTGATACTCATTTTACTATCCTGTGGAGGGTAGAAGGCTGAGTTGACCTGGGTGGCTGGTTACATACCATGATGGTTTACATGCCGGCAGACAGTTCCCTGTCCAAGTACTAACCGGGCCCGGCGTCGAGTAACTAGGTTACTCAGACACAACGTGTTACCGCTACGCCACACCACTAAGAGTCAGAGCACCAAAGATGTTACACTCACAAGATCTTCGCTAGCATTTCCTCTGATTTTGCTGATGAAATATATTTGCACACAAACACACATCTGCGCACATTTTTTGCATAACTAGTGCCCATTTTCTCCACAATTATTCCCGGGTAGGCCAGTCTCCAAAAGTAAACTTTTAGAAAAAGCTCTGGCAGAACTTCTACAGAGCAGATGCCCCTCTTGTGGCGCAACCAACGTCATCAAACTCTGATGCAAAAATGCATAGATTTTTTTAAGTAAACCAAAAAAATCCAGTGCTACATAAAATATAAACAGTATCGTGCAGAACATACATCCACATGCTCCACTTTCCCTGAAACAAGCGGCGGACATGAATTGTCTGACAAAAAATACAACAATCTCACATAAAATAACACGGCAGAACAAAATGGAACATACACAGACGAGAATCTAAGACGTCATGCTAAATGCAAACACTACAACGACATCACTTTATTCACAATGAAACAAAATTTCACAAATAACATGCAACAATGTACAATTCTAATGTCATATTTACTGTCTAACATGCTACGTATCGGCAATACAAGTTATACCATATTTTAAATATTCAAGCACGAAAAAAATAACACACAAGGTGGGCAAAATCTACTAGCAATGTTGGTAGTTTCATAGTGCAGCAGTAGTAGAGCTAAGAGAAATGGACAACAGACATTAATTCATTTCTGATTTCTGTTTAACTGAAACATTTTTCCAGATTTCTAGTTCAAGTTAGGTGAGATGCTCCAAAAAGCAAACTTGTTGGAATTTTAGTAGCAGAATATTCTGCCAACGTACAGCATCATAGTGGTCAAGGGCTGTTATAATAATACCAATGACAAAAAGAACGATAATAATAATAATATCATATCAATAACAATAATATAACAGTAAGAATAATTAAACCAAATAATGGCAACAGCATGCTGATAGTCTTCACCTTGAGTCAAAGAACATGGCACCACCAAACTTTGGTTCATATCTTTGATAAATATTCATCAATTTTCAAACGTTCTTTTACTGACACTCGGCAGAAAAAAATTGTGATAAAACCATGATTAAAAATCCCACCAAATCTTGAATGTGTCTCCAGACTACCTTCTAAAATATACACTTTCAAAAAATTGTGCCAAGCAAACTTTCCAAAGCACAGGAACGGCAAACTAAGCGCACATGAACTAAAGAAATGTTATCGTGGTACTAAGCCAGCATGACCAGCCACAAATTCATCACTCAATACATCAAATAGCGATTTTTTTCACGGCGAGCTTGGTTTAAGTGTTTAAAAAGGCGCCTGCTGAAGAACTGATTCAAGCAAAGCATTATTCGAGTCATAGCTGTTCAGAACAGTTGGTGATCGATGTTATTTTCATTCAGTTTTGTAGCATAATGCTGTTCGCATTAGTTACATGTTGAAAAATTTTGGGACTGGCATTTGGTGAAACACGATAGTTTTATAGCAAAATTTTCCACGGAGTGTGCAGATGGAAAATTTTTAATATAATCCAACAAAAATGTCCCATGTTTTTTTGACTCCTGGTGTAGAAATACATTACCAGCTGGCTGAGTCGGAAGATGCTCGACTATTTCAACGAATGCGACTGGAAAGACTCCGGTTTTTCCGTTGAGTTCCCCACGCAGCCACTCGTCTCCGACATGGTCTTTCAGCCGAATCACATCGCCAGCAACAAACCCGAGGTCATCAGATTCCATGGCTTCGTAGTCGAATCTTGCCACACATCGAGGTCCTGGCATCTGCTGAGCCTCAGTGCTTGGGTGATGCACATCTTCCCTGCTCTCCTGTGCCGCCTGAAAAAAACAACTACCTAAAACTCCCAATAACCATTGGTCAATAGTAGTAGGAGTAGTAGTAGTAGTAGTAGTAGTAGTAGTAGTAGTAGTAGTAGTAGTAATAGTAGCAGGAGCAGCAGCAGCAGCAGTAGTAGTAGCTAAATTTTCAATAAACACAAGTGATGTTAGATAGTTAGAGAGGACTGTATGATATACCATTTTATTTAATAGCACCTGTAACTCGGCTTTCTTTTCTAGCCTAGACCGTGAAAAGTGCTGAACCCAGCAACTTCCTGCTACAAGGAAAGCAAGGATGAAAGCATCTTCATGAGATACAGATCAGCTGATGTAAGCACTACTTGCCTGAGCAGTGGGCCTGGATGGAAGAGGCTCGACAATTTCCACAAAGTTGACTGGAAACATTCCTCGTGCTTTTCCAGTGGAACCCGTCATCCACTCAGCACCGACCCAGCTTTCCAACGTAATCACTTCTCCAGCCTGCATCCGTTCATTAATAACACTGCAATGCACGGTGTCTATCAGTCAATGATAGATAACAGCAGGCCTGAGAAAATCTTGCCTTTTTAAAGCCCAACCCGCCAGGTTTCAGTAGGTTTTGGGTTTTTCGAGTTAAACCTGGGGTTTTTAGGAAAGGCCAACTTGATGGGTTTCGGGGGTTTTTATGAGTTTCCAAATTCAACATATTTTTAAAGATTTAAAAACTTAATCGTAATGAAAGATTTCATTACCAGTGGAACCCAAAACCAAAATTGGATTGTTTGGGGTGGGTTTTGGGGGTAAGTTTTTTGTAGGTTTACCAAAAAAAACCAACTGGGATTTTTGGGGTATGTGTCCACGTGTTTCAACCCTGAATAATGAGAAGAATTTCCTTAGTGCATTCAAATGCTGCAGGCACAACACGCGACAACAACGAGCAGATTAAAGCTTTCTACCTTCCTCTCACAACCGTGCAGCCCGTAAGTGGTAAGTGCGAAGTGCACAGAGAGATAGCGCTGAATAGAGCTGAGATGTAAACACCATGAACAAACTGTCAAATGCCGTCTTAACTGGAGATGCTGCAGCCAATGTGCTCCAGTGCTGCTGCTACACCGTCGTCCATAAAAGGTGCCACTTATTTTGGACCATAACTCTCATGTTTCTTCGTAGATTTTTACAATTCTTCTGCCAATGGAAACAAGAATGAATGCTCTATAGACAAGTATAAAGGGGTTACAAAATTAACAACTTTACCCTAACTGTGTCTTCACACTACCTGATAAAACTAAAACCGCATAATCAGCGCATTTTGAAGTCAGTCGTCACAGAAGAATGAGTCTGTGTGAGAGAAAAAAGTAAGCAGTAATTTTTTGATAACACGTGTTCAAAATGTCCGCCTAGTTAGGAAATTCCTTTAGCAGTCTTCTGGCAAAAAATCTTTTATATTCCCATGTTATTGATCAAAATTTTGTCTTCAAAACTCAACATATTTCATTGAAACTAAAGCAAACTTTCATGGCTTTTGATGTGACGTAGCAACGACGTCATCAACCAATTAAGAACCACTAAGTAACTACATTGTAGAACATTCATGATTCACTCCTGTTTCCACTGGTGTAAGAAGTGTCAAAATTCATTAAAAAAACAGGGAAGTTATAGTCCAAATTAAGTGCAACTTTTTTATGAACCACGGTGTATGTACTTTGTACTAGCTACATTTTTTGTTAACCAGTGAAGTTTGTGACACAAAAAAAACTAAGACAAGTATCATAAACCCCACCCGATCAAATTTAGATATTGACCACTAGTTTAAGAATTACTAGCTATTTGCCAGCTCTAACTGTAAATGGCGGAGAAGATAGACTCTAAAAATGGAAGACTCTAAAATTGGAAGCACTTCTAACTTTGAAGGTCTCTTGACCTTGACCTTGACCTTGGATCGGCTCATATGGCATACCATCGTGTATCATTCATCGACCTCTACCTACACACCAAATTTCATTCAAATCGAACAACCTAGAAGAAACTTTCTGTGGACGGATGGATGTACGTATGTACGTATGGCAGACCGGCTTTATTAAATCGACTCGGTCGAGGATCGACCCCAAAGTCAACAACTGACTTACAGTGAAGCTGAGTTCATCAGCCTGTGAAGCTGCGTAGTCAAACAACGCCAGTACATGAGGTCCCTGCACCATGTAATGGTACAACGGATGACCCAGGGTCGGTCGCTGCGGCAACTCTGGAGGTTCACCTTATCACAAAACACAACAAAAACTGCATACGTATTATCTAAAACCAGAGAAAAAAACACTTAAACTCGTGTCAAAATAAGTACAAAAGTTTTGTTTACTTGGAAGTAAATTAGTAGTACCTCTGTAATGGACAAGTAATTGCTTGGTTGGGGCACTTGTGAGGCAGAGATGAGACGTAGAATGGCTATGACAGGAGAAGTGGTCAACAGGCTCTGTAAGTCTGTATTTTAAGAGACATGATGTTATGTTGGATCTGAAAATTCAACACTTGTGTACTGCCTGAGGTAACATACGCCACTGACTCATGTAGTTCTTACGTTGGTCCGGACACAAGTAAATGTTCAGCTGTCTCCTTGCCAGTACCACAATGTGGGAAGGTGAGTGGCGTTATCTGACCAACACAAGCCTGGTGCGATGGAACTCAGTCGTCCAGGCAAACCAAGGCACAAAGAAAAAGAGAAGACAATGCAAACTAAGTGACGTAACAATTATCATGCAGTAATTGTTACCGACCACAGACCAGCACGACATGTGGACATGATGGACATTGAACAGATATCTCAGACGTACTGTACGTGAAAATTAAACCGTGCAGTGAGAGTTGTATTGCATTAGTACAGATGCAAACAGCAGACAAAACACAGCAAACTAAACGTGAAATCTACCCAATGAATAACTTTCCACAATAAATCAGGGTTGTGCTTACACTGGCAAAAACCTGTTTCTGCCACTCAAGAGGTTTAAGCCGGCAGAAACTTGGTTTAAACCGACAGGTACTCGAAAATGTTCATTGCATTTATTTTTTGTAGTATATAAGTAGACTAATGTGCAAAACGTGTACCAAGTTATAATATTTCAGGAGCTGAATATTCACCATTTTACAGCAACATTTCAACTCTGTGCACACAAAGACTGTCAACAAATGAATACAAAGAACAAAAGAACCGTATTGTTTCGCATCTGTGTTGTATAGAAATGCACACAACAATGTTTAAAGTAGTAGAAAATGGCAAAAACCTGGTTCTGCCACAATAGTTTAAGCCGCGGTTCAAAACACCTGTGGCGGAATCTTGCCAACCCTGCAATAAATGTGAGCAAAAACTCAAAAGTGCAGGGAGTTACCAATATGTGCAACAGGAGGTGCGGAAGGCCTTGGTGGAGGCTGGTGTGGTCGTGAAACAGGGCGTGGTGGCCTCTCCTTGGCGCTCTGGTCTTTTGCCTGGCTTTCTCTACAACAGACAAACATATGCAGTATACTAATGATTACTAACCTCAACAGTCTGGCCAATGTTTCACCCAGTCGTCCAAAAATAATTAAATAAATAATATTCGCTTCAAAAGAATACAATATTTTAAGCAATTTAATGTCGTGCACTGAAACTGATGCGTTGTTAGATTAGTGGACTAATAGTAAAGTGGCAGGTTGCAAGTTTGACACTCACCCATAACACTGACAATCACCTTAACCAAGTTATGAACTCAACCTCCTACCCCCAGTTGGACTGGAGATGAACAGCAGCTGTCCTAGTGTGGGTTATTGGGTGTATGCCTAGTGTGGCTGATTGCGGTTGTGGTATGTCTGCTAGCTGCACCATGACTCTGAAGCCAACTGTCTATCAATGGATCCCGCACTGTAGTACCACTAGCTCATGCCAACAAGCTGTGATCTTTGCTGAGACTGTAAAGCACTGCTCAATGCTCAGCATTAGTCTGACTCACATAAGCAGCAGCCCACGTTGAATAAATCGAGTACCAGCCTGATTGGCTGAGGCTAAGGCAGGGCACGTTCACCTGTGTCCGGTGGAAAGTAACACTGTGTGATCCCACATGGCAGGCAACGCTCAGTAGCTCAGAGACTGGTTACCATTAAGAACTATAGACAACCTTTAACCCTTTAACCTTTGATGCGAGATTTCTTCCTAGCACGCTGAAGTGATTATGGCCAAATGGCATTCCTGACACCACCTGTGTCTCATTTTTTGATCTTCAGTTGTTGATGCATTGGCTTTGTGGTGCATCCATATCTTCTTTATGTACTGGGGGGACTCACTAAGCATTACACATGATATATGATGTGATGAGATATTTCTACAAAGCCATCACATCTGGATCACCCTGGTGAACAGGTAAATCGCCCATGATAGTCAGCATTGCACTCTCACGGCTCTGTGACCCTAGGGGTCGGTCTCTGTTTCCTGTGCTGAGCTAACAGTGAGCTGCAAACACAGCTCAGTTATATGGGCGGTAGGGCACACCTCTCCCATATGCTGTTATCTTCCCGGTGATTATACTGGCACCAAATTATACTATACTGCTCCCAGGGTAACAGAGACGTGTGCGAACAAACTGCTCAGGGTTGTTACCCTATAGTGGAATCACCAGGAGTCAAACCCACGACCTCACAATCGCTAGTCTGACATGGTAACCATTAGACTACCAAGCCACACAAAGCCCACTGCCCCAACCACTGAATTATGTCCATGTCTTCTTAATATTAACATATTACAATGAAATTACTGCTTATTACACGCTGTTGACAAATAATAAGCTGTTTGGCTTACGCTGTGGCTTTCTGCTCTTCCACCGTATTTGAAAGTCTTGGTGGTGGAGGTTTTGAAGGTGGAATCTTCTGATCGAGTTCTTGTTCAATGGACTGAAGTGGCTGAGAC
>Ga0209052_1000494_pt1 | contig 12277 bp, 4 predicted proteins | sample WorMetHEROISLAND_2_FD_187409 | JGI IMG/M metagenome (GOLD analysis project Ga0209052, IMG submission 187409) | Marine gutless worms symbiont microbial communities from Max Planck institute for Marine Microbiology, Germany - Olavius sp. 4 HERON... | ecosystem: Host-associated > Annelida >...
TCATCGGAGGTCGATGATTTTCGTGTCATCTGAAAGGGCTTATGCGACTTCCTATTAGTCATCAATAGTAACCTTAGCTCTATCTCTCACCGTTTCTGAGATAGGACGACTTATCGGTTGAAAATCACCAATTTTCCCTACCCCACCTCTGTTCAAGCCCAAATTTGAAAATGTTCCCTTTGCACTAGATCGCTGAAATTTGGCATGCGGCGAGCGAAGACATTGGACTAATTAACCGTGTAATAAAATTCCACCTAGCTCGACGTATGTGATCAGGAATCACCAACGTTACGGACAGACAGACAGACAGACAGACAGACGGACGTCAAGCGACGGCATGACCGCTCCATTGCTAAAGCATGTAGCGGTAAAAACGATTAGCTCAGATACATACTCAGACTGTGAGTCAACGATAACAGACAAAGACGTGCAAAGACCAAGCACTGCCCCTATATACTCAGTGGACCTGCCATATAGCTCTTACACAATGTACACTGTGTCCCCCAAAAAGTAGTACACCAAGCTCGATCAATAACTTTTTCAATTTTCGACGGATTTAGAAAGCTCTTTCATCTCAGACACTCTGAAAAATTTGCGATAAAATTATTATTAAACATCCCACCACACCCAAAACGCGTCGCTGCACTACCTTGTGAAATATAAATTTGTAAAAATTGCACCGACCGAAGCACAGCAACGGCAAACTAAGCGCGCATGAACTAAGGAAAATGTGATCATGGTAGACAAGCTGGTACTAAGCCAGTAAGACCAGCTACAAATTCATCATTTAGTGCACCAAGTAGCACAAACTAATGCCATACAGATTGTTTTTATTGCGATCTTAGTTTGACGTGTTTTAAGAGACGCCTGCTAAAGAACTGACAGAAGCAAACTGTTACCCGGGACATAGCTGCTCAAAACTGTTGCTGATTGATGTCATTTTCACGTAATTTAGTGACGGAATGCTGTTCAGATTAACTACACTAAAATGTGGAGAATGGCATCTGGTCCAGCAAAGAATAAACTGTTTGAGCAAAAACGTTTTTTTCCGCGCAAGAATGACATTCAGTCAGTCGCTACTGGTGACAGACGGCACATTTAAATTGGACTATGCCAGTGTAATGTCCGTCGATCCCACAAAACTTAACTTAATTCTCTTACCACAGTTGCTCTGTGCCATATGCAAGGCTCTGGTAGTTCATATCTCAGCAAGACTGGCTCAGCGCACATGTTTCACAAGGTAGTGTAGCAACGCGTTTTGGGTGTGGTGAAACTTGTAATAAAATTTTTATCGCAAAGTTTCCAGAGAGTGTGCCAGTAAAACAATTTCGAAAATCCGTTGAGAATTGACATAGCTATCGATCGAGCTTCGTGTACTACTTTTTGGTACACGGTGTATATTCGATTGGTACGATGAAGCACAGTCAATGAGATCACGAAACCAGCAAAACCACGCAAGCAGGTAAACTACGGGCGGTAGACTGGTAGACCCAATCAGGTACACCATAGACACCGTGCACGAGAGAAAGGGTGAGAGAAAGAGAAAGTTAATTCTCCATAACCACAAATACACAATAACAACAATTACTTGATAACATAGTGGCGCAATCAGTATTTTCTAGTTAACGCGGGTAACTTGCTGGAACGGTTGCAAGGGTCTTTTTGTTTCAGTTATTGTTATTCTCTTCAGTTCTGGAGTAAGATTAATTTTATAATTGCTGTTAATCAAATTTAATACATGGCGGTGCAGTTTTTTTGCGAGCAGTACTTGGTGTTAAATTGTGTAACTGACAGAATGGCATAATACGTTAACATAAAACGCTCGCAGACACCCCTTAGCAAAAGCATAGTATGGTACTGTCGGCGCCGTGTGATTGGTTCAACAGCATGTTCCCAAAACTTCAAAAAGTTTTGTTTGCTTAATGTCTTTCTCTGTGTGTTTTTTTTTAAATTTCAACCCAGTACTTGTGTTGCAATATTTTTCTAATAAACTTGATTTAATTATTGACAGATTGCATCCCTAAAGTCATTTTGACTCGGGCTTTTACAGAAGCTCAAGACGTTCCCCAGATCGTAACTCATAATTTGACGAAACTGAGATAGTTTTTACTATTTCCCGTTCAATAAGCTTACCCGATCGTCTGTAGCATGTCATTGCCGCGCTTTCTGTTGTCATGTTTTATTTATTCTCCCGCTACGCCACTGCACTGCATAGCATGATACTTGTGAATGGCACGTGACAAACGACCGAAGCGAACCATCTGACGTTTGTGGTGGCATATAATGCTAGACTATTTTCTTTCTTTTTTCTGGTCGTGACTCGGAACGACAGCGAACACACATCTAAGTCATAGCTGCCACGTTATAAAAAGATACGTCTGGGACATGTTTGCTGAGATACCTGGTGTTGGATGTTAGTTTACTACACCGTGTCTCAAAAAAAACTGTGCAAAATTGTTTTTGCCATAACTTTGTCAAATTTCCACCAACTTTTATAATTTTTGGCACACTGATAGTAAAAGCATAAATTTATGTGAGGTGCGCTTATTTTCCACCTCACCTAATTCGCGTCAACGCCCTACCGTGTTAAATGCAGATGTTCTGAGTGCTGACTGCGTACCTCACCTGGTGACTGTGACCACACTTTTAACGCGTCGTTACATTACCTTGTACGATATCAATTTTCGACAAACCAGTGTGTTCTGCATGCTGAGGCACTGTCTTGCTGAAATATAGAGTCGCCAGAAACCGGACGTATTGAAAACATCAACTGTCACGACAGAAGCGAATCACAGTAATAGGTCAGTCGACCTTGGCTCCCGAATCGACTACGTATCAAACCGCTGTAGCACAGTTTCGACTTTCGACGCGCAGTTGCCGCTATTGACTGAACGTCGTCCGAAAGCATTTTGCCGCAACATCTTTATTTTTGTTGCGTCAGATACGCACAATCTACCGTTCCGTAAAATAGGTTTTCAGTAATAATAATAAATAAATAATTTTCAAAAAAAAATTTTGAAAGGCGTTTTCAAAACTAGGGTAACTTTATTTAAACGCTGTACTTTCTAACCCTCGCACTGTGCTTCTATTTTTGCACACATTTGTTGCGTTTGGGTGTCAAAGGCTCTCAGGCGTTTACTTACGAAAATGCCAAATTCGTTTCTTTCTATACAGCGAAGCTGGGAGAGTCGACCTTGGCGATCTCAGACAGCGATTTCGAAGGCGACGGACAACCGGAACGAAATAGCGATAATTATGGCTGTCAAGTCGAAACCATTTAATATATCTGAAACTATGATAGCGTCGAAATTCTAACGGTGAATCCGGATTTTTTTTTAATTTTTGACCATGACAAGCTCGCTAAATGTGTCACCAAGTGATTGCGACAACAAAACAACCGAAATTGGCAAGATAATGCGCGAAAAACGGCTGCGCGACTACACTGTATACGGTACAGCTCACAGCGCGCGGGAACTGCACGCATGACTTGATTTCTAGAATCGTTGATGAGATTCGGTCATTTCTTGGCACGGGACATAGTTAATCCGCATTCAGGCGGGCGATCTGCTGAAACCTTGTTGTTCGTTACGCCATTCGTAAATAGGCTGTTGTTGTCGTCGTCGTCGTTGTTGTTGTTGTGATAGCCCAGCAGCTGTTGTCTTCTCCTCGGTATGACAATTCGAGAAGAGTGAGGGGAGGAGGTAACGGAGTCGTTTGCAGCCAGCTCAGACTGACGACGAGTCGAGCTGTCGACATGCTTGCAGCGTGTTGACGTTTGTTTCGGTTTTGGCGGCCACGTTGCCGTTTCCGGTTCCGGTTGTCGGTGTAGTTGTCGCAGTCGTTTGTTGACGCTGTCTTCTCACTCGTCGTGATCAACAAAATCCAAGCTCGCCGTTGCTAGTTTAATAGCCAGACTCACTGACAATAGTGACATAATAGTCGCTCGTGACGCGGGACAAGTGTGTGGGCTGCGTTTAGCTCGAACAGCGCGCATTCCTCCGAATCAATGCTTATATCAGCCCGCCGATGTCATTGAATGCTTCGTATTGTCGACCTACGTCGCTTGGCGCGTCTGATCGTGTGCAGTTAGTTGATATACAGGGGCGGATCTAGGATTTTACAAGGGCGGGTGTCTAATCCATCTAAAAGGGGCACCGGAGGTCGAGCGCCGAAGGCGCCGAGGGGTCTGGGGTCTGGAGAGGAGGCTGTGCCCCCCCCCTCCGATAAAATTTGTGCATTTTTTATATCAAAATGGTTAGTTTTTATGCATTCCCCGTGATTGACACTGTAACTGCAAACCGCTAAATATGTTCTTTTCAAAAAGGGCACCCTAATCAAAAGGGCGGGTGTCCGGACACCCTGGACAGCCCCCTGGATCCGCCGCCGATATATGATAATGATGCACCATGAGCATATAGTGTCTTCTTGCGTGTCACTTGGTGATTGGTCAAGCTCAGCCGCGTGATCTTGATTTTGGAAAAACCGCAAGACATGGCATTTTTTGTGCGAAATTCTGCCAGTGGCGCTCATAACCCACGTACGCGCTGACCTTTGACCAGATGAGAGCCAGCCAGTCAGTCCAAGACAGACAGAGGAGCAGCACACGCCATCTAATGTCTGTCTTTTTCTGCTATTATGAAGCGCAATCTGATGTGGTTGATGACATTTGTCTGCTACTGCCTAACAATCGGTAAGATTTTTGTGTTGTGATCTAAGTGTTTTTCAGTAAAATTGTTGGAGTAAAACCAGCAATTTTCTGATATACTGTATGCTTACGTATAGGTCGAAGAGTGCAGCCAGTTAGCACCCAGTTAGTCTACAATAAAACACGTTATAAAAACACGAAAAATGGAAGAAAACGAAACAAGTACAGAACATGAATACAACAAAGCAGTGAGATAATATGTAGGGCCTACGGCCTAACATAAGCTAGATATAGCTTATAATTATACCGAGCTTGGGCAATAAAATTCTTCTTGTTTGAAACGCATACCGAGAAATGAATTTACCGCTACGGTCGCATGTATTTAACTCGCGTAGGCGGGGTAATCATGGTAATGTGACGCCGGGTGGCTCAAGTGTCGACTGCAAATTAGGCCAAATCTTTGTGACAACGCCTAAGACTCTTGGCACTAGAACGGACGACATTGGCTGCATATTATGTCAGCACTCGACGCTAAAATTTTTCGTGGTGCTAATTTGCGAGTGTTACACTAGAGAATGGATTTTGGTGATATGGCACAATAATGCACAAAATTAAATTCATAAAACTGACGAATGGTTTTGATCTATCGCACAATTGAAAAGTACGATCTGACGTTTGTAACGCTCGACTATTTTTTTTTCTTTTGCTCTATCACACGGTGGCACTGATCGAAAATATGGCGAATAAAGAAACTGAAAAAACCGATAAGTCTAAAAATATTACAGTTTTGTAATCCGTGAACCGTGAACGCGATTAGGGTGCGTTACCAGTAAGTAAGTAAGTAAGTAAGTAAGTGAAGTAAAATTTAATAGCGCATACTCAGAAAACGCTTAGTACGTTTTGTCGTTAATATCTCGTAAATTGTAGTTAAAGTTTGAAAGTGTTGAGACTCAGCTCTGTATGCTCAGTAGTCTATATGGATGGAATTGTTTGTGTCAAAAAAACGTTAAGCTTCGAGTGAAAGATTATAGGAGAACAGATGATGAAAATAGCGAAAATAAAAAAAAACTGGCAAGTGCTTTCGGAGCTCATACGAGCCTGTTTCACGCGTTGGATTTAGGGCTTTAATGCAACCATGCATCCGTGCCGCAATAAAATATGAACATAATAGAATACAAGATAATGTTCAAGTGAACACGGAGTCTTGTCCAATGCATCTCTATAGCTTACAGTAAGTAAGTTAGGAAAGTAAGTTTTATTGTTTCAACATCGCTAAATTCCTACACGTAATGTCCATAAAATACGATATAATATACAAATTATACAAATTTCGGCGATAAAATACGATAAAATATAATACAGTGCAGACTGTGCAGTGCTTGTTTTGAATGAAAATTGTATGACTAATGCTAATAGCTTCTGTGGGTGTGGGTGAATTATTATGCGCTCATACGGGGCGTTATCAAATCTTGGCGAATACAAAGCGCGCGCAACGGCTGCAGACACTCCCCTCCTATACGCCTGTGCGTAAAATATTAACTTGACGCTTTATAGCTTGACATAACTTTATTCACCAGAATCCGGCAGAAAAGTGAGGCATGCAGTACAGATACAAAAAAAAATAGAAATCACATCTGTCAGTTACGATTGCAGACGCTAGAATTAGACCGAAATATGTGCCTTAGTGGCAGCTATGTCAGCATGTGCGAAAGCTTGACGGCCAAACTGCAAATTATCCTAAACAACTTCACCTTCTGTTACACATTGCTATTTTTGTGGGTATGCGACGAATGCTTATGTGTCAAAAAATGTTAATGCAATATATGAACAATGAAATAATTTACATTGACTATAGTGACAATATACGCCGTGTTCCAAAGAAAGATCTCCGACATTATCGATTGTAACTTAAAGAAGGATGACCAGATTTTGATAGTTTTTGGTACCAATATTTCTGACACAACTGGCCACCAAATGACCGTTCAAGTTTCTACCTCACCAAGCATATGTTCCTGCACTACCTCGTAAAATCAGAACAAGCGAAATATTACACTTTTATTCAAGGTAGTATGACTATTTAATTAAAATAACACACATAAAGCACACTTTGTCCAGATTTTTGTCACTTTGGCTGACAGTCTATCCAGTTGTTTAGTTGTCCAATTGTTTACAGTAAATATTCGAAATATCAGCCCTTTGTGCAAACACAGGTACGCAAATGCTTTCTCCATTCATTGACAGCAGCGTCGATAATGTTTTGCTCCAGACTTCAACTATAGTCGCTTCTTGAGGTCATCGACATTCCCAAACAGAGTCCGATAGAGTCGCTGCTGTACGACACCGCAGTTGGGGGCTACACATCCGGACAGACGAAATTTATTGACGTGTTTTTTGTTTATTTTAACGCATATTTCGCTTGTTCTGCTTTTTGCAGGTAGTGCAGAACAGACGATGGGTGAGATAGAAACTAGAACGGTCATTTGGTAGCCAGTTGTGTCAGGAATGCTTGTACCAATTATTACAATCTGATCGTTCTTTTTCAAGTTACAATCGATAATGTCGTGGATGTTCTTTGACGTTTTTTTGTTTATTTCAACGCCTATTTCATGTGTTCCGTTTTACCCAGGCAGTGCAGAAGCGCACATTGGGTGAAGTGGAAATTTGAAAGGTCGTTTGATGGCCAGTTGTGTTAGGAATATTTAAACCAAAACTTATTAAAATCTGATAATCCTTCGTCAAGTTACAATCAATAATGTCGGGGATCCTTTCTTGGGACACAGTGTATAGTCTACCTCAACACTGGTCCACTTGGGCTGCATGTTTTTTTTGTCATATGGCAACTTATATGTTTCTCTGGATCTAATTATGTAGGTGAAGCGAATGTTTTGTACCGCCGTACGAAGTTGTTATTCGAGCAGATGGACGAACAATGCACAGATAGCGAATTCTACGATACTGGACAGCAGCAAAGAGCATCCTGTTCTGCTGTCTGTCCGCCGGTTAACACGACAGACATTGGCTTAAAGTCCTGCTTCGACAACTGCCGTGGTTAGATTTGTCTAGCCTATTTTCGTTTAATTAATAAGTAGCTAAGTAAGTAGGTTATTTCTATAGCGCAAATTAAGAGTCAAATGTCACAATGCTGTGGCCTGTCACTGGCAGAACAAGTACGTGTATGTCTTCAACTGGCGTCTGAAGTTGTAAGTAAGTAAGTAAATAAATAAATATTTAGAGTAGCTGAGTATAGCTGTTACAGGTGAGATGGTTGCAGGCTGTTCCACATACGTGGCCCTAAGGCAGAAAAAAACTTCTGTCGCCGTTACTGTTAATGCTTGCTATTTGCTACGCTCAACGAGTACAATAGCCTATGGCTTACGATTATTCTTTTTATTCTGTGTTCAAAAAACAACTTCACTTAGTGCTGGTGTTTATTCGACATTAACGTCTGCGAATTTTACAGTGTGCTATATCGCATAGTCTCAGTTAGTCTGTTACATTTTAATCTTACAGATTAATACACAGATCGTGTATCAGTCTCATTTTGTTTGTTTGTGTATCTGTCTGGAAGCAAAAATCGGTAAAAAAGTTGCGGGTGAACTTTCGCGACATTTAAGAACGTGTTGTTAGTCTTTGCTGCTGTTTGCCAGGTGTGAGTGCTGTAATGACGACGTCTTAAAGACGTGCCTGATTTTTGGTTAACACTAAAAATAAAACTGTTATTGGTGTCGGTATAAACTTCCCGAGAGCCTTTTAGTTTATAATGCAAGTTAATGTGACATTTTTGTTATGCGGCTGTTCTAGTGGGCTTAATTACTGGTCTTGTCTGCCGTCCGTCTGTCGCCGTACGGGCTTCTAACTCGACAACAAAAGATGTAGGAAAGCCAGTATTAGTGTGAACGTTTCCCAAGCCAGTAGTAACCAGTGTGCCAATTCTCAGCTCAAATAGTCATTCACCAAACGTCAAAATTTTCCACAAAATGACGCATATTTCGCGCACATGTTTACTTACGTAAACACTAAAGATCCCAGAACGTTATGGATGCATCGCTAAACTATTGTTTTAAACTGTACAGAATAGCAATCAAATCAAATCACTTTAGGGCTGTAAAGTATATCGAATTTACGGAATTCATTCGAGCCACCAATGCTGAATAGCCTAAGTATGGGCAGGCTTAATTTCGCCTATTCAGCCTACTTATAGCTATTATACAAAATAGAAAGAGGAACAAGTGAATATACATGCTCTGGTTCAAAGTTCTAATTATGATCAACGATTTTGTGTTTATTTGTGCAGGGTATTTACACTGCGTGGCGAATATTTTGCCCAACGGAGATAAGGTCTTGCAACTATTGTATCGCGATGGTTTGACATCAAACTGTCAATATCCACTGTATTATCACCTGATTCACGGATTCTCTGAGTGCGCTCCTGTGTGCGCCAACAATTTAAAATTCTGCGAGAACAACTGCCCTGGTAATGCTCATTTTTACTTTTTTATCGTAACTTTACTTCGAATAAATATGCCATATTTGCACATTTTACATTGTTTGTTAATAAGCGTAAAATGCCGTATGCGCATATTTTTAATTTAATTCTGCTATGTTTTAGTCATAACGCTTGAAAATGTAAACTGATTGATGACATGACGAAGTCGTAATTTTTGTAATATTTTTCCTGCTCACAAATATTAAATATCCGTAAAACATCGACAACGCTTATTTACCGTTCGATTTATAGCTTTTTCTAATCATTGGTAGAAGGGGAGTTCAAACCCTGTGTTAACAGTGAGTGACACCTTGCTCGTATGGGACGGCCGAATTTCCACCGTTTATATAAAACCGAAACCACTTAACAGATTAAAGTAAAATTTGATACTGTTGCTAACGTCTCTGAAACGACCACTCTGCTAAATTGCATACAATCCCGTACACGGGAGACTCTTGTTAAGTGGGTAAATATTAACGCAAATATTATAGGTATACAGGGTAACGCATAAAAATGCGGAACGTACATGCGTTGTGTAGGTCGCGCAAGCGGACGGTTTTGTAACGATTAGAGTGGATCATTGCAGTGAAGGGTGGTCATACTGAACACTTCACACGTGTTTAACATGACCGCCCTTCACTGCAGTGATTGAAGCTGATCTAACTGTCCAATTGCTCGATCTACGTAATACATGAGTATTTTAATTTTTATGCGCCACCTTGTATATGCCATTTTTTTCTGCAAGCCCACTTACATACCGCGTGATAATGCACTTCACTCAGAACTAAAACATCGTATTCGCATAGTTTTTTAAAATTTCATTTTGTTGTATTTTAGTCTTGAATCTGGGAAACGTAAGCTGATATGACAAGCTCGGTGTTTTTGTAACACTTTCCTGTTAGAAATCTACCCCAAAAACATCATCATCATCATCATCATCATATCCGTTTATTAACGTAACTTGTCAAAACGCAAGAACGTGCACAACATACAGCGATATACGTGAACTATACGAGCTAAAAAAGTTAATAGACCCATGTACACTGCGCATAGTAAACATGCTAGTTGAACTTAACCATAAAACGAGACAAAGTATCAAAATTTATATATAACGGGTTAAAGTTCTAATGTGATAAAAACTACAGTTAAAACTTAGTAACTGTGTTTAGTCCTTAAACTATTACCGGTTCATTTATAGCTATGGCCTATACACTAAATTGTACTGCAATTTAGGCTTAGTAGCAGGATGATTGTAAGTTACATCAAAACCCAGGAAGGGATCGTCGCAAGGTGCACGAAGTTAGTGAAGGGTTAGATTACGTGACGAAACAATTACGGTGCGCATTTCGACGGGCGTTTAATTCTGCGCATATGTTTTTACTTCCCTAATGGCTTTTAGGCGCAGTCTTAATAATGTTGATGTTGGTAGTCACATACATTGTAGACTGGAATAGCTTTATTCAAGTAGGCCTTTTTGTGCTTTGTGCCTTGTGTATTTGTTGTTTTTAAGGGCAGCTGTTAGTGCCACTTGTAGAGCCTTGCTGTCCGGCTCAGTCTGTTTGTCATATTACTGTGTCACGTCTGATGTCAGAGCGAATATTAAATATACTGTATGTATGCAGGATTCAACAAAACATGTCGAGGCGTACCTCAAGAGATCGCGGTTATTGACGAGCCCTCGACTAATAACAGTTCGTTGATTACGGCAAAGTTTGACGCGTCGTCGTGGTACAGTTCTTCGTCGTGGCCCACTTCGACGTCACCAGCAACGGTACCGGTAGTTGAACCGAGCCCGATGACGATGATGATGATGCCGACCACGACTGTTGTGTGGCTCCTTGTCTCATCCATCCTCGTTGTCGTTATCACGTGCGCTGTCGTCTTCGCCGCTGTCCTGCTCATAAGATTCCTAACTTACGGTAGTAAGTAGTGCACCAGATGGCTCGCATATAGGCGTCGACTTTCCCAACTCGAATGCACACATCCAGTGAAAACGTTTTGTGGATTCGTCGCATCCAGAAGAAAATTTAATCTGCCCATTGTTATGTTTCTGCGTTTTGACAGTATTTTTTGGAGTGCGACATTATCTTGTAAAACAGTAATGACAGTTTGTGAATACTGACAATTCACACAATAGCGTATGTGTAGCATTTGGAAAGTATGGTTTGTGGGTTAAAGGGTTTTAATTAACTACACCGTGTCGCAAAAAAACTGTGCAAAATTATTTTTTGTCAGAACGTCGTCAAATTTATTAATCATACCAACTCTGATAACTTTTGGCACGAAGATGGTAAAGAGGCTAAAATTATGTAGTGTGCACTCATTTTACACTTTACCTTGAAATTTGATAAAATGTTGACAAAAAAAATTTTGCACAGTTTTTTGAGACACGTTGTAGGCCTATATTTCGGGCATAAGCGCATATCGTTAACTTTATTAGTGCGCATGGTTTGGGAGTAATGATCACTGATCAGTAATTGGTTGGGAAGGCGGGAGGGTTTGACAACGTCGTATATATTTTGTGATCGTCAGTGGCATTCAAAACAGTAGCGCTTAAATGTCATCATAGCTTTTAATATTTCTTAAAATGGTGCAAAGCTCAAAACCTCACAGGTCGAGCAAGCTCGCATTGTGGTTTCTAGGCTATAGGCAGGCTATCGCCATTTAAGAACAAGCCGGTTTTTTGTACTTTTTGTACACTCTGTCGAGAGATTAGGTTAGTTTATGTTAGGTTACGTTAATTGAAACGCACAGGTTATTTGCTGCTTATATATAATGTGATATCTTTGCTAGAAAGAAAAGCTGAAGGTCAACCTGCAATAGGCGAACATGAAGTCATCGACCTTCTTCCAATAGGTTAATATGTCGAGTTTTATTTTGTTGATCTAATCATATTTCGTACACCGTAGGGCGTATCATCTGAAGCTCGCAAATTTCTGTCCACTTTAGGCGAAAATTGCCTAATGAATAATGATTGTCGTGTTGGGTGGCATACGTAGAGACACGCGTTTACCAGCATCTGCAGAAATTAGTAGAGAAATGTTAGAAAACGGTGAAATTTTTTTAAACATTTTTCGTTCACCAAAGAATGGTAGCATAACAGCTCGGAACACCGTCACGATAGCACATACACATTTTATTATTAT
>Ga0209052_1000496_pt1 | contig 12270 bp, 10 predicted proteins | sample WorMetHEROISLAND_2_FD_187409 | JGI IMG/M metagenome (GOLD analysis project Ga0209052, IMG submission 187409) | Marine gutless worms symbiont microbial communities from Max Planck institute for Marine Microbiology, Germany - Olavius sp. 4 HERON... | ecosystem: Host-associated > Annelida >...
CCCACTGGCTGAGTCATATATCGACAGAGCATCTCATGAGGCAGGCGCAGCAGCAGAGATGGCAGCTTCCCGGAAGGAGGACAAGTATGTTGACCTTGGCACCCGTTACATCTTTGAGCCAATTGCGGTTGAGACCTTGGGCGTTTTCAAGGCATCAGCTCGCCACCTCCTGGCTGATCTTGGAAGGAGGATCTCCATCAATACTGGCGAGGCTAGAGAGACCAGCTATCTATTTCAATGGATTTCTGTTCTGGTGCAGCGCTTTAATGCTGTTTTGTTGCATCACAGTTTGCCGGCAGCTGACAGCACGGACTGATGATCGTACCCACCTTTGTATTGCTTAGTCAATTTTTAGGCTCCCTTGGGAACGGAGTACCAAGGGTAAAATAATAATAATAATAATCTAGCTTATGTAATGTCACTGGTATGTAAAAAGACTTCCAGGGTGCTGGATGTGTTCGCACTATTAGTGACCAAGTAATAGGACTTTGTTTGCATGAGCTGTAGTCTGGCTAATGGATTAGTATCATCTTTTTTCCTTATGCTGTTTTTGGTCTCTGTCATATCTCTAGTATACCCGTCACCTGCAGTAGTTCATGTTAATTTGTGTGTTACTGCTTGGTAGAAAATATGGCTGCAAGGATTGGAGCAGCTCTGATTGATCTTAGTGGTACTCTGCATGTGGAAGATTCAGTGATTCCATGCGCCATTGAAGCTCTATGCCGGTTTGTGTCTCAGTACTTCATGGGTTCACTGTGTTGCAGAATTAGCGATAACTCTACAGATAAGTTTTGTTAACATCATTAATACCTGACAGATTTTTTTGTAAAAATTTCTAACATTCATGGAGACAAGCATTCTGAGTAAGTCTTTAAAGTTTGTGCTCAAAGTGGCCACCTTTGGCCACAATGCAAGCTCTTAGATGGGTGCACCACTGGGCAAGTTCATCCCAGGCAGTCTGGAGAGGCTGGCGCAGCTCATCAACGTTGTTGATCTTCACCATGTACACTTGCTCCTGAATTACTGACCACAGCTTATAATCCATCGGATTCAAATCCAGACTCTTAGGTGGCCAGAGTTTTGGCGTTTCAGTCGAAAGAAGTCCTTCACGTGCTGAGCTGATGCTTGTTCTGCTGAAAGATAAAGTATTCGGAAATGTTGTGCATGTCTGGAAGCAGTCAATAATAATACATGTAATAGTAATAGCCACGACACTATTTACGGTGCTGTCATCCTGGCAGTGTTACTGTGAGAGTTCACCCAGTTCATTTAACGAGTGCAGCACAAGCGCCAGATGGCCACCGACTTTGGAGTTTGGACCAAGCCAATTGACCTGAGCTTCAGGTCCGCCTAAACTGGCAGCTGTAGTACTACTCACCATTGCCGTTTCAGTACTACTCAGCCCAAAAGCTGATGCTCATTTTACCATTCCACGGAGGGTAGAAGGCTGAGTCGACCTAGCAGTTCTTCCTTTAGAAGAGTTTCCCTGTAGTAATTGATGCCAGGATTCACAAAGTGCAGCCCTGTACCAAAACGCCAACCAATACTATAACAAGAACCGGTGAAACGTAACGCATGCGCAGCTTGCGGCAGGCTGGGATATGTTTTTTCGTCGTACAGGCAGCAGCATAGACTCGGCCATTTTGGTTGTTTGAAAGTCTAGCCACAGTGAAGACTTTCTCATCTGTGAAAAAGATGAAAGTTGACGAGGCCAGGAGGATACAGCTTCAACAATTTCTTTGCACGTTGCAGTCGTACTTGCTTGTTCACTGCAGTTAACTCTGATGCTTTGCATTTCTTGGAGCACTGCAGCCGCAGATCTCTTTGAACAATTCCTGATCACAGAAGCTGTTGAAATACCCAGCTCATGCGATATTTCTCGTTGTGTATGGGTTGTGTGCAGATTATTGTCTTGGCTGAGCATCAGATCACCAACATTGTCAATGTTCTCATGCAGATCGTTTTCTGCGCTGTCCTGGGCGTCTCTCTCCATAGTTTAGTTTGTCTTTAAAATTTTATTGTACTTCTATCTTCTATGCTAAAACCATTTTAAAACAACTTAACTCTAATATAATCAAACTCTGACGTCATAGTGACGTCACATTGAGCACACACAGTAAGGTGCGGTCGTCGTAATAGATGTGACGTTAAATAATAGTGCGTTTTTGATATTTCGCTGAAATCCATGAATTGCAAACTGAATTATATGTGTTCGAAATGAGGGTTATCGCTAATTTTGGAGCACGGTGTAGATAAGTTCCATTGTTTTGCACTACGAAAATGACTGTATGCATAGTATCATTTTTCTTAGTTTTTGTCGATATAACTCTCAATAGAATTTATACAGCTCGCATTTTTGCACTTTCTGTGTTGCAGTTGTCTGCTTACTGTGGTTAGATGGGATGAACTTGACCAGCGTACTATTGACAAGGCGATCAAGCAGTGGTGCACCCATCTATTCCTGTCTGAAATCATGTATAGTTCATTGCGCCACATGGCTTCTCTGGCAGCCTTCCACTGATGTTTCATTACGTTGTACAATGTATTCTGTTTACACAATTGCGGACAATAAATTGATGACGATGATGCCGAGACACTGCCATTCCCCTGTCATGAGGATCAAACGTTGCTGTGTCTCTGGCACCTTCAGCACTGTACAGCGTGCATTTTACCCTTTCTCCTCTCTCCCTGGTTCAACCCAGTTCCAGAATCGTCCAAACCCTACTACTTACCACAGCAGTGGGGCAAAGCCAGCATGCTCAATAATGATATGACATGTGCAACTGAACACTGATGAAGTTTCATAGGTTTTCATTGTGTTTTCTAGATCAGGCTGCAAACTGTTTATTGCTCCTTTTACTTACTTGTTTGCTGTTGTTGTTTATTATTAACAGGCTTCGGAAATCAAATGTCCGTGTCAAGTTCGTTACAAATTCAACAAACGAACCACTTCGTTCAGTTCATGAAAAGTTGACAAAACTTGGTTTTGATATTGGTCGAGATGAACTTTTTACGTCATTGACAGCAGCACGCAAGTTTGTCGAGCGCAACAGTCTGCGGCCTTTCTTGTTACTCGAGGAATCAGCAAAAGAAGATTTTAATGGTTAGCTTTTCTATGTTCATTGAGTTGTCTATAGAATTCTGTATTTCCATTTTCATGCTACGGTGTAGCTGTCTTTTGCAGTTAGTACACATTTATGCAGCCGTCCTTATAGGCCGCATTGCAGGTCTTGCCCGTCTGTCCGTACATCTGTCCTGTATGGGCTCCTAACTCAAAAACAAAAAAAGTGTAGAGAAACCAGAATTGGTGTGAACGTTCTCTGGGGCAGGAGTAACCAGTGTGACGATTTTCATAAGCTCCATCAGCAACTGGAAAGACGGCCGCATACATGTTGGCAGTAGGTGCCATGCATCTGATCCCTGCGTGCGTGCACTATGATGAGACTGCTTGTTTTTGTTATGAGGTGTGATCTGATCTGACAAAGGTCTTGTATTAATCAAGTGCATTTTGCTCACATTTTGTTAAAATTATCAGAAACGCTGAAGAGATAAAACGCGCGATAGTGCAAATCTGAATGTTTGGTGGCTGTTTCAGTGATTTCGTGTGTGCAGGTGTTGCTGTTGATAATCCAAATGCTGTTGTAGTTGGATTAGCGCCAAGCCAGTTTCATTACAACCAACTAAATGAAGCTTTCAGGTCAGCTAAGCTACAGTATGTGCATCTGACAGTTTGTATAATGTACATACGTGTGACTCCCAGCAGCTGTGGATTAGGCCAAATCCATTTCAATGAATTCCCGATCGCAATGAAAGTTTTAGGATGCCTAAACCAGGTTTTTGAGTTGTATGTTGTTAGTTAGTTGTATGTGTGTGAATAATACTATTTGTGTTTTATGTAGTTTTTGTATCTGATTTTTCACTGTTTATTTTTGTTGTAAGTACCAGTGTGATTGCCTGGAAAGACTCATCTGCGAAGCGATCTGTTAAACTGTAATCACTCCGTTGGAAAAATTGTCGGCAGTATTACACACATGACACAGCTTTGTCATGTTTAGATAAGTTTTATAATTTTCTGCATAAATCATTGCAATCGGGAATTCATTGACAACTTACTAACGTGCTGTTATGCAGATTACTGCTACATGGGGCCCAGCTTATTGCCATTCATAAAGGACGATATTATCGACAGCAGGATGGACTAAGTCTTGGACCCGGTATTGTATATACTTATTCTGTTTGGTGATAGAAATAGTTTTTCTTCTAAGTTTGTGCCTATAAGTTGAACTTTAGTGCATCAGTTTAACTTCTGTCATAATAAAATCTAACAACTTACCTTAAATCTGTTTCTGCACTGCCTCAGCAAATTTTAGTGTTCTGTCAAACAACGGTTATCATACTGAAGCGAAATTAACGTTTGATGTTGCATACTTTGGCTAACATGAATGAAAATTTGTAAAGTTCACTAGGGAGTGTGGCAACATATCGAGTTGAGATGGCAGCATTTATTTTAGCCTCTTCCTCAGTTTTTTCGCTGACTGCAGAAATGAAACATAAGCCGGACCCTTTTTATGGGACACACATATGTAGTAACTTCATCACTAAAATATCACCTGTCACTAAAATGATGGTGCTTCCGGTTGCCATCCGTTCCTAAAAACATCCATATCTGAAACTTTTGTTGGACGGTGGACCCTCAAAAATATTGTACTTTTTTGTTTACCAGGTAGTTTTTAAAGTTTTCCTGAAACAAAACTGTTTGCATCTAGTCTGTTACTCTGCAGTGTTTTTACTTTGGTTCTTATGGGTACTATTCAGTGTGTGACTTTGTTTTTTATGTGCTGTTGTGTAATATTACACGGAATGTCATGAAATAAAAATAAAAATTATTCCCCCCATTCCTACTTTTTTTGCCAGACTGCAACCAGAAGCGTTAGTAAGCAGATGATTAAAGGCTGGGATGATGAAATTGTTCTGCTGTGTTGCCAGGTGCATTTGTGACTGGTCTGGAATATGCTACCGGAGTAACTGCCACGGTTATTGGAAAACCAGAAACCACATTTTTTCACGAGGCTTTGAAGCTGGTTCAAGTTGCACCGGCCAATACTGTGATGGTTGGTGATGTAAGTGACTGTAACCATGTATACGGCCAATTTATGAACTTACTGTTTTTAGATCAACTCCTCAACTGAGTCAAGTTAATAGAGCTGGTCTGCTGACCGTACGTCCATCCGTCCACAAGTTTGTCAGATTCAAACGAAATTTGTTGTGTAAGTAAAGGTCGATGAGTGCTACACGATGGTATGCCGTATGATGCGATCCAAGGTCAACGTCACGAGACTTTCAAAAGTTAGAAATTCTTCCAATTTTAAAATATTGCCTCCTCCATTTACAATGTGAGCTGGCACATGACTAGTGATTCTTAAACTAGGGGACAGTATCTAAATCTGATACTGCCAGACTTTTGCTATTTGGTCGTTTTTTTTGTCACAGTGTCATAACTTTGAACTTCACTGGTGTGCAACATTGCAAAACTGGTACGAAGGAGTCCACGGCAGTCCCACGCGAGGCTAATCTGTTTTTATAATATTTAATAGAGACGAGCAAGAAAACTGTACCGCACACGGAACATAGGTAAGTAGGTAGACTCAATTCAAAGTGTTTGTTTATTCTACATTGTGCTCTTAAACCCAGTGGGCTAAGGCTTCATTCTGGTGGACTAGCCAGGGGTGTTTAAGCCCACCTATCCGATGCCTGGAACCGACAGTGGTTAATCGTATGCTATTTGCTTGTCGTAGGATGTGCGCGATGACGTACAGGGCGCATTGGATGCTGGACTAATGGCTATTCTCGTTCAGACTGGTTTGTGCTGTCGTGTTTCTAATGCAAAATATCCCAGTGTGAAAACCGAAAATTTCACTCTCATGAATGATAACATTGTTAGAAAGTTTCTTCTGAACGGAAACTCTGTAAGCTTGCATCGGAACTAGTAAATAGGCCAGTAGCACGTAGAGGGCTGTTCTGGGGCGAACCGAGGGGCAAGAGGCCTAGAGAGGTTTTTTCAGTGTGAAAAATATGAAAAAAATTAGCACAGTCCATCTGTCTGTGTCCTTCTGCAGACGGTATTGTGCAAAAACGGCTAAATGGATCGAGACGCCGTTTGGCATGAGAACCTGCAGGGAACTAGGGCACAGGGAATTTGCTGGAAGTTGGGTGTTGGAAGGGGCTACTGAAATTGGTGCAAACTCTCACTTGCGGAACCGCCCTGTAAGGAAATCCTGGCTATGCCACTGCTCGAAGTGATCTTCTGGCAGTAATGCACGTGGCTACAGCACGTGTTCTACATGTGTTGAATTGATGCACGTGACCCTGTGGCTGTCTTGTCGATTCTGCTGTACAGTGACTGCAGTTACCTTTTCTGCAAGTTTTGGTCGACCACATAGTCGTGCATATCCCATAGCAATTCCATACCTCTGTCTGTGTGTGTATCTGTATGTTTGTAGCGCTGGAGTATTGCAGTTAAACCGTAATGGATAAATTTGATTCCTATATTGTTGGCTATACCCTACTCCTTCAGTGCCTCCACTTGTAGATCCTGTCACTCACTGACGCACACGTTGAATCTGAAAATACATTTTATCATTTTGTTTCATAAAAGTCTACATTACGTCTAGGCCTGCTTATATGGTATAGCTGTGCAGTGATTACTTTAACCTTGGTAATTGCGTGATTAATTGTTTTGATCAACAAAGTGAATATAATGTGCACGTATTTTCACACGTGTTGCAGGTAAATATCGCCAAGGTGACGAGGATTCAATTCGAAGTCCACCGACTGCTGTATGCGCAGATTTTGCTGCTGCTGTAGAACAGATCTTACGCTGGCAGACTTAGCAATCACAACGATGTGTAGGCTAGGCTACGGCCGTCAGCTGCAGACTTCTTGAAGCATCAACAGTATTAGACATTGCCTAGCCAACAGAAATGACCAGATAACTGATTTGCAGTATGCCCACCACAAAAACGGACTCATATATTTTACCCCACCCTGCACCATGACGGTGACCCCAAAATGTGATGCATTTATCCTTATCCCAGAGTGCATCCACATAAGCAGTATACCGGCGGAAACGAGGTCTATGCTGAATATTTCTCTCATATGATTATAACATAACTATGGCCTGATTTCTAACGGTTCTGAACATACATAGAGGGCTAGGATATGCCTTTCATCATTCCCCAATCCTCTGTCTTCTATCTTCTAGCCTTTTCCCTCCCTCCCCCTACCCATTCCCTACCCTGGCATTTCCCCTCTCCTGCTCCACCCCAAGAACTATTCTCTTTCATCAATACAGTGTTAGAAATTGGCATATACAGTCCGTATACATGTATTAGGTTTTTGTTAAGTTTTTGCCATTTTCTAAGTAACCACTTGCAGGGGCGTAGCCAGGAATTTGATTTGGGTGGGTATAGATGTTAACTAGTCATTGCAAGGAGACAAAACAACCACATAAAAAAAGTTTAAGGTAGACTGATTTGGGGAGGTATATATACCGATATACCCTCCCCCTCCCATCGCTACGCCCCTGACCACTTGGAATCTTGACATAAAATTTCAACTAGTCCATTTGTTACCGTACTTATTTATATGTATATGAATGAAGATCTCAGCCTGTAGCTATTACAGCTGTTAGCATTATTCTTCCCCTGTACCTGACATTCCCGAACAAAGCAGTGACGGTGGTCACACCCTCAAGCCATTGGGCTTGAGGGTGTGACCATTTCAGAAACTACAAGTAGGCCCCTGTGGTGCTTCACACCACTTTCACTTTCACAACGTTACTGGTACACTCCAAGCTCCAAGTTCACTGTGATAAACTTTCCCCTTAACTTCATCACACAGAGTAACAAGAACTTCAGAGCATTGTGTCACTTCGTAAGTGCTGCAAATGACAACTGACTGATACTCAATGACTACAAAACTTAAACATGCAGCTACTTCACTTAATGCCAGATACCATATGTTTGGTAGTTCCTGAATATCTTAATCACTGTTGTACATACAGTATGTAACAGTAGACTGTTATATGAACACGATATTGTGATAAACCTTTACATTTCAAACAGCAACTAACTCGAAGGCACACGTATAGGTACCTGGTTATGCAGTAAAACAATGCAAAGGTGATACAAACAGCAGTACTGGTAGCATAGATTGATAATTAAAAATCAAATTTTACAAATTATAATTTTTTTTTATTTACAATTTTTCACCAGTTTTCAAGCTCTGGATTTGGTAAAATTCGTGAATTTTTGGGAATTTTAAAATGATAAGTCGTGAATTCTTAATCTATGACTGGTAGTTTAAGTTACTCTGTGCATTGCATGTTTGATAAGCTGTGTTGCTGCTAAACTATTCTGAGAACTACTGTCATCATTGTCCTCCTTGCCAATGCCATCATCATCATCACCGACATCATCATTGTCGTCATCTTCGAGCATCTCAATGGTGATGTTGTAGCGACGGTGGTTGTCAGCAGCTTGCTGCAGCGTCATGCGGCACTGAACGAGTGAATCGCGGTTGACTAGTAGTGTGTCCGGCAGCAGAACCACAGTCTGCTGCCAGTGTGTTGGCGCTGCTGACGGCGAGGTGTCCAGTGTAAGTGAGCTGCGACAGCTTTCAAACTGCACGTCAAACCACAGCGCAAAGCCGTGCATCAAGTCGTTCCGCTGCACGGTGAAATCCAACGACGCCATCACGGTGCTCACGTCGCTGGCTTCAACGTACTGCAGGTCAATGGTTAACAACTGCTGTGGCTCGGCAAGCAGCGACTTCTCCGACACCGTCATCACCTCGGGACTCTTCAAACATTTCTGGCGCATCAACGACCCCGCTTCGCTGAAGTCAAACCCGCAGACGTCCTGCCAAAAGTCAAAGTTCTCTGCACAGTATTCTTTAACCGACACGGGACATGCGTACAGTGTTGCAGTCGATGGAAACACGGCACCGCCGGAACGCAGCAGTCGATCGCGGGCCGTGACGACAGCATCTAGCATGGACTCATGCAGCAGGTAGAAACCCATCCACTCTGAGATAAGTACGTCAGCCTCTACGCCGTCAGGAAGCTGTACATCACCGGCCTCGCCTTCCAGTACTGTTATACGGTCTGTGTAGCCGTTCTGAGCAATGATCTTCCTGCTCAGCGTACACATGCTTTTCACTGCTTCCACCGCATAAACCTACCACAAACACCAGTACAGCTTCTACGCATGATTAACATCAGTCGTCATTAACAACTTTTAACAAAAAACCCGGACTAATGTCACATGCCAGGGCATATTGCAGAAGACCAAGGCCAAAAATGTGTACAAAAATTATTCGGATTCAACTACTGCAAATCTGCAATGCAAATAATGATGACAATGATGCACATGTTTGTAAGGCAAGAATGTTAGCAAAAAGCCACTAAAACTCAACATAGTTCATCAGTGTATAAGCTTGTGACAGACAGTTCTTGACAGCAACATGACTGTTTTATCCCATTTGGTTTTGATTCAGATACTCAATGCTCAGTCAGCACAACACTTAAACTCAAAACTACTTCTCTTAATGCCAAATATGTTTGGCAGTTCCTACATATCTGAATTACTGTACTTACTGTTTCTGATTTAGATACTCTGTTTGAAAAAAAAATAGATTTGATAAATTTTGAGAGGTTTCCAGCCAGTGAGAGATTCAGAGAAGGGCAGGACTAGGCAGCCAACTTTCCCTTTGTATGGGGACCGACAGCTCCATAAATCTAACCAGGGTCTATGCACATGGACTACACTGAGGGTTTCATTGCAGACCCTAAATACACATCCCATTTTCAACATCTGAATCTGCAGCCATTACCAGCACAGCCGAGTGCTTATAAACTTTAAAACTGTGGATGGAAAATGCACCTAAACACACCATTTATACAGAAATTCAAAAATTTATGGGAATCTACCCTACTCGAATCTGACAGACTTCAGATACTAACAGCCAGACTAAACTACAGAAACTACACTCCAGTCTAGCCACTAGCTTTTAGACTGACAATATAAGTTTCCTAACAAACATGATGTTAATTACTGAACTGTAACATGAAAGCTCAGCTATGGCTAACAGGCAGTATGACAGCTGAGCTGTGCCGTTATCCACAACCACAATCAAAATACGTGTCTCAAAAAAACTGCAAAATTATTTTTGCCATAACTTCATCAAATTTCCACCAACTTTGATAATTTCTAGCACCGATAGCACAAGGGATAGGTTTACGTGAGGTGCACTCATTTTCCACCACACCTAATTGCTCCAAATTGCTCCAATGCTGAGTTGTTGTCTGCAGTAAACTATCTAACTACTTAATTGGCATACAGTAAACTAAAACGTGGTTTATTTAGCATAATTATAAGCTTGTACAACAGTTCGTTTTCAAAATTATCAGAATTTATGCTCAGTGTGACCCGCGTACACGGACATAAGCGCTTTGGCGATGACGCCACTGGCTGATAGCAGCATCAATGATCGACTGGTCAAACTGCGCACACTCATCGATCAGACGTGCTTTAAGTTCATCAGCGTCAGCTATTTTGTTGTCTGCTTTTCTGGTGTAGAATGTTTAATATCATGTAACTATAATATTACGTGGTGCCCTCTGTGGAATCGATGACACAAATGTGAGCAATCTAATACTAATAATTACAACGTTATGTAGCAATTTGGAACATCTGCATTTAACACGGTAGGGCGTTGATATTAATTAGGTGAGGTGGAAAATAAGTACACGTCACATAAATTCATCCTTTGTGCTATCTGTGTGCCAAAAATTATCAAAGTTGGTGGAGATTTGACAAAGTTATGGCAAAAACAATTTTGCGCAGTTTTTTTTGAGACACAGTGTATGTATAACACAAACCTACAATTGTATACACTTCTTACTCTGTCACACATAAACAAATTAGACGACTAGAAAACAAATCTACCGGAGAAACAAAGTACACAGCACAATAAACACATATACACTGTTTATCTAACTAAAGAAACTTTCAAAACACTGCACAAATTTCACCATATTAACAACATTCTTGAAGCAGATACTCTTACGTGTCTTGCGCCGGCAAGTGCAGCAAAAAGAGACAGAATTCCAGTGCCAGAGCCAACATCCACAACAACTTTGTCAGCAAAAATATCACAGTTTTCTTCCATAAAACGCTTGTAAGCCATCAATCGACTGGTGTCCTTCAACATAATCCTGTGGATATTAATGTCATCATAGCTGTCAAAGTATTGCTGAGTGGCAGCATCCGCTGATGAAGATGACGTGACTTGCATCATTCTGAAATCGTCAAACTACTTATCAATTACACCGCATTTTTCTCCACATATGTAAACATTGTACAAAAGTGGTACAGTATGTTGTAAAGGGCAAAAGTGCGACATTTGCCAACTCACTTCTGGCAACAAGGTGGACATAATAACTATATGAGGTGACTAGTGAGGAGCAAGTATGTCATTGCCATCTACCAATAGATAAGCTACACAAAAGAATTTGTCGAAATATATTCGAGGTGTAAAGATGTTGCTGTTGATAGTGACAGTGTGGTTCTATAGTTTAGTGCAACGTTAAAAGAAGTGATGTAGTTTCTCTATGATAAAAATAATCTTGACAAAAAAGTTTCCTGCCAGTTACTAAACTACTAATTTACTACAATCTCCTGGTCAGAATTCCTAAGAATGTGAAAATGCAATTAAATTACCAACACAACACGAGTTACACAGTACACACCCCCAGATGACATAGAATATGTAATACCGTTGAATATAATACCTGCTAGTGATGGGTAAGCACTGAAATTACACTCAATGTCAAGGGCTGTAAAATTGGTTTTTACAAACCTAGGTGTTTAATAACAAAAACCTAAAATGTCCAAATTGTAGGTTTTTATTCGGTGTGCAATTTCAACTGCCTGGTACAGATTACAAAACAATTTGGTGAACTTTGGTCCACTAGACACAGAGTTAACGCGGCTAATGTTTGCCCAAAATCAATAGCGCTCGACTTAGGACAACTCTACACTCCAATCGCGAATATCTTCGGAACGAAACAAGCAATCGACAACCGTAAAACGACGTTATCAACCTCGATCCCTTCCACGTTCGACGAAAAACGGTGAACTTTGGTCCACTAACAAGAGTTTACGCGCAGTGGCGTAGCTAGATTTTTTTTTTTTTTTGGGGGGGGGCTTT
>Ga0209052_1000497_pt1 | contig 12263 bp, 6 predicted proteins | sample WorMetHEROISLAND_2_FD_187409 | JGI IMG/M metagenome (GOLD analysis project Ga0209052, IMG submission 187409) | Marine gutless worms symbiont microbial communities from Max Planck institute for Marine Microbiology, Germany - Olavius sp. 4 HERON... | ecosystem: Host-associated > Annelida >...
TGTTAGTGTTGATGTGATGCGCCTCAAATGAATTGTAGTGAAAGATGGTGGTACGTCAGATGCAGGCGCTGTGCCGAGTGACAGAGCTGACCTGGAGATGCTTGGTATAGTTTGATAGCTGACCATGGTTTCCAGTCTTTTGTTGTTGCGTAGTTATCACATGCATTGCTTTGCTGACTAACAGTCACCTGTTTCATCCATTACCTGTTCTGACTGAAGTAGTGGAAGTAGAGCTTAGCAGGACGACTGGTCTTCTATGACAAAATGTAGAAAAAGTCACACACCTGCAATGGCATGATAATGGAATTTGAGTCAGAGAATTATGAACTAGTTTTGTACATGCGAAATACGTATGTACCCAGAATTATTCTATTTTAACCATGAAATCATACTGGCTTCCTTTTCGAGATAAAGGCATGATGTTACACAGACAGACAGCACAGTGCAATAGGCACTCTGCCTGTTTGTAAGCACATGGAACAACAAATTAAACTACTGTTGTTACTTGAGTTTACTTCGCCAGTCCATTCAGTATGATCATACATAGCTCACTGAAACTTGATTGGATGTTTCTCATTTCTGGCTAGTCACACACAGCTCTCGTTGATAAATTTCTGCTACTTGTCTTGGGCAACAGATCACGCCTTTGAGAGCCATTTGCGACCACGTTTGAGACCCGTGCTTTACTAAAACAGCATTGACTGAAAATGCAAGTTGTTGCATGCCGTTAGTATTGTTGTCGTAGTGTTTGCACTATTAGCGTTATGATAGTTGAGTTTGTTGAAAGCATGCATGCATGTATACTAAGACTAAGCGTTGCTTTGCATTAAAACAGCACCGGGAACTCTAAAGCCCATCGCACGACACACTGCTTCTGAACCTGACGTTGCCAGCACTTTTTATCCAGCATATTCACTTCCGACAGGTAAATGGCTGGACTCATGTGAAGGCTTTGGCCGGGGTTGTTGCTGTTTGTCATGTGCTTTTGTTATTATTTTTGTTTTTTTTTGCTACCAGTTAATCTAAATAAAGATGCATGGTTTTTTAACAGTGCACAGATAGCATAGATGGCTTGTTGCTGATTTGATTTGCATGTTATCTTTAGACACTTTTGTTGTTATGACCACCCTGGGTTCATTTTGAAGTCACTAGTTTTTGTCAGTTATTTACGTTGAATGAATAGGCATCTTTGATAAAAATGGCAGTTTACTTCAGAAATGTGCAAATCCAGATGTAAATGAATGACTACAAGTAAAGCATTACTGCAATAACTCAGAGCGTTGTTGATAAGTACTGTACGATTGTGATAAGATTGTGGCATGTTTTGCTACAAGTGCATTGCAATAGTGATTCAAAATCTTGTTCTAGTTTAATTTTCGTAGCTACCTCATGTAGTAATTTCGTAATAAATATTGTACATTTAACTGTGAATTACGTGACTGAATAGATTGTAAACTGCAAAAATTAACAGTTAGCAGAGTTTCTTACTGATTTCATGGCCTTTAGATGTACTGATGGCTAAAAAGAATAAATGGAACTGGCTTCAACACACACTGAGAAAAAAAACCAACCATCTGTTGCAGAATTGGTAGAGTTAAATTGAAACACGATTGCAGGTCTTTTTTGTGTGCATAAAGTTCTTTTGTACTTTGATAAAAGAGTTATATACATGTAGAGAATGAAATTATGCAGTTTAATGGAGTGTGTGTAAATGGCATGGTTTAAAGCAATGGTTTGTTGTATGTGGCAATTTGTCAGAGCGTGAGGACTACAGCAGAAGACGCAGTGATGAGCTGAATGCTCGCAGCCCTGAATCGGCTGCTAATTCTGACTTGTATGTTGTCTTATTTCATGTCATACCACTCATTACTGGCTAAACGTGATGCTGAGACGTTCATTGTCACCATCTGTTTACATTTGTCTGTGGTCTGGAACACTGAAGCCACACATGCTGAATGCATAACCTTGCCGCTTATTTGCCTGTTGTTCTTGTATGTAACTGTCACTGTGTCATAGCTGTGACTCTCTGCAGAAAACTGACCCACGGGTGCTACAATATCAGAATTGATACATTTTAACCATTGTTACACCTTGCCTCAAATTACCTCTAACAGTAATCTTTTGTAACATATCTGGTACTTGTTGTCCCTTCTTTGAATCTTTCAGCTGTAATGCTTAATGGCTTTTTGTTTTTTTGGATAATTTAGTAATTAATCTTTGGTAATTTGTATGGTATAGATTAAGGGGCTAGTGACTGTGCATCATTTTAATTTCATATTGATCGATTTTGGGCTCAATTTTTAGCCAAGAATCCTGTGCTATGTAGTTTTGATGATGCTGATGATGTTAGACAATTACTACCAGTATCTATGTAACTTGACATTGTGCTGATGTAATGTGGACAGTGAGCCTGGCGAAGGAGCGTGGAAGTCACCAACTCAATCTTCTGCTGCTGCTAGGTAATGCTGTGGTCCAGTTGAACCTCTGCTTGCATGTGTGAAATTGAACCGTTGGCTTTTTGCTTATACTTGTTGTGATGAGAATATTTCAGGTGTGCGTTAAAATCTGATGCTTCGCCAGCTTAGTCTGTCCTTTTGGAACCAGAGATAATTTATGAATAATGAGTAAAATACGACCAGTAAGGCTGAAGAGTTCATACGGAGTCGAGTAGTTAATGTGCGAGTGACGTGATAACAATGTTTCATCAGTGAACATTATTGTTGAATTTGTCAGTGCTTAGGACTGTGTTTATGTATTTTACTGTACATGTACATAATAGGCTGTAGTGTCACTGTTTGTTATGGAATGACTCGTTTTGACAAAATGAATATGTGGAAAAGACAGAAATTGCTTTTTAGGAGACATAAAGGTGATTAGTTTCACGTGAACATTCATTTGTTCGGTCCTCACTCACTGTGCACTAATAACATCAAAATGCCATTCATTGCCAGTGATGCAAGAAAAGTTCACTTTTGTGACCTGGACCGACTTTGAGTAACTCTGAAAAATTGGACAGGTGAAAGTTGAATCAAGTGCTAGTAGTAGTAGTAGTAGTTGTAATTGTTGTCCTAGTTGTACAAGATGTTGTATTCTAGTAGGTCAGCATCGTGTGTTTGCCAGGTTAACGGACTTAAGCTTCAATGAGCAAGTCGAAGCTCAGATTAATGATTCCGATTTCGAGGCTGAAGCAGAGTTGCCTTCTCTCAGCAGCTTCATTTCAAAAGATGTCCTTCGCAGGCTGAAAGATGATGAGAAGAAGTGGCAAGAGGTCGTTAATGGTAAGCATTGTGTTGTAGTTGTTTTGAACATTAATATCATGATTTCTGTTGAAGCTGAGTAAAAATGCCACGTATGTACTGAGCCCATGAATGTGTTCAGAACAATTTAAGCTGCTGTCACCATTGCTAACATTGGCCATGTTCATCGATTTTGTCGGCTGAGGATCGGTAAACTAAACCCCAACCAGAAAATTGGTCATTTTCGTCATAAAGCACATTATTTTGGTCCTGGATAACCCTGGGATTTTGTTTTTTTTCTGGTCCTGGGAGTTGCTGGGAAGCAGTTTTGGCAGGTGTGTATGAATGGTGATCCGTGGAAGGAGTTTGCATTGCTGTGTAGATGATTGCACGTGTGTGTAGAACTGTTCCACACTGAGCGAGCTCATGTTCGTAACCTCAAAGTGATGCAGCAGCTCTACTATCGACCGATGAAGGAAGTCAGCGATCCAGTGACACCTGCGGAATTCGTTAACTTCATTAATTTACTCTTTCCAAACATTGACGACATGATTGATCTTCATGGTAAGTCATCTGCATGCTTTTCACAGTGCATGGCATTGTTTTAGGTCGTAGTGTGATTAAAATCCATATCGTGTTTGGCTCACCACTGTCACCAGTGAAATGGATACATCTGTTTCCGTTCTTGCTGTGTTTGTTACATTCTGTCTTGCATGTATAAGCACCGTTGCAGACCTTTGGTAATGGAAGGAGTCTGTGTTTTGCTTGTGTCCATCAGTCCGGACGGTTACTAAAAAGATTATGAAAGGATTTTGATCAAATTATGTGCGAAGTTGTGCGTGGCATTGTTCAGGGAACAACTGATTAGATTTTGGTGGAGATTTGGATTTATATCCAGTCTAGATATGATCTGGATCCAGGAATGTTATGTCAGTGCATTTTCTACGGACAGCCAAGAATGCAACAAGTCCTTGCTGGAGATTTAAACACTTTTTGCTTACCTTATGTGTCATTTACGTTTTAGTTCCTAATTTGGGGATAAACGCTGGTAAGCATTGTGTTGTAGTTGTTTTGAACATTAATATCATGATTGCTGTTGAAGCTAAGTAAAACTGCCACGTGTGTACTGAGCCCATGAATGTGTTCAGAACAATTTAAGCCGATGTCACCATTGCTAACATTGGCCATGTTCATCGATTTTGTCGGCTGAGGATCGGTAAACTAAACCCGGAAAAATTGGTCATTTTTATTGGAATGTTTGGCCTATACTAGGACAGTATCTGTGTTGATATGGAGCCAAATGTATGGGTGTGTCTGCCATAGAATCTAGGCGTTGTAAGGGTCATGACTGGAGCAACATATACTGAGGAATCTGTTGGTGTGATGGTGAATGCTGTATTTTAGTTTATTACCAAGTTATTAACTCAGTTTTTTAAACTGTTTGTTACCGTGTGAGATCTGCACTGTAGCGTTATTAATGTTCTGTTGCACGGTACTTGAGAACTGGTTCATTTTAACAGTATTTAGCTGCGACTGTAATGGAGAGCTGTGGTGAATGCTAGGTGCTCTGAATGGGGACTTTAAGAGTAGGAAGAAAGAGAGCCAACCTGTTGGACTTGTCAGTCACGTTGGTGACATACTTGTTCATAGGGTATGTCGACGACTTAATACTTTCTCTTCTGCGGTTTTTATATGGTAACAAGTTTGTTGTGTTCCTCTTTTTAGAGACATTGTACCAGGTGCGGCAAAATAAAGTAGCCCCCTAAAGTTTTTCGCTGTTTTCTCAGCAACCGTTTCAAATTTTAATTTCAAGCTTTACACATTTATTGTCTGAAATGTTGTACATCTAACTGCCAAGTGAAATGTGATTCTGTTGAAAAACGACGAAGTTATAGACTTTTTAACATCACCGCCTACCGATTTTTCAGCGTTAAAAAATGTTCAAGCTATAACACTAATTCAATAACATCGTTTGAACAACACAGTTAACTTAACTAATCATCAGATGCCAGAATTCTGTTGTCACTGTGAATGTTCGAAGTGTCTACCGCCAGCTCCAACACAAGCCTTCAGTCGCTTTGAGAAGTTTTTCACAGCTTTGTCGATCGGTCCCTGTGGCAGGCTACTTCAGATAACCTGAAGCGCTTCCTTGAGTTTGGCGATTGTTTTCGGCTTTGTTTTAAAATACTTTAAAAGAACGATAACGCTGAAAAATCGGTAGGCGGTGATGTTAAAAAGTCTATAACTTCGTCGTTTTTCAACAGAATCACATTTCACTTGGCAGTTAGATGTAGAACGTTTCAGAAAATAAGTGTGTAAAGTTTGAAACTAAAATTCCGAACGGTTGCTGAGAAAACAGCGAAAAACTTTAGGGGGCTACTTTATTTTGCTGCATCTGGTAGATTGGAGATAGCGTATTTTTGTGATGCATTGCTCAGTGTGCAGTGTGGATTAGATGTGATACGTTTTACAAGTCACAATTAGCACGGTTGCAAGGATTATACATTCCATTGTAGGTTAGTTGTACATATGCATGTGGCCTTAATAGTATGGCCGGATTGTCATAGGCTCAAGTTGGAATATTACGTAGGCTAACCATAAGTGGTGTAAGTAAGTAAATTCCAGGTAAGTAAGTTTAATTCTTTCAGCAGCGAAATTACTGCTAGATTACACAGTCATGTTCATTGGTTTAGTAGTTAAGGCAGTTGACTTGGCAAACTCGAGCTTGTTTCTTGCTGTCATTCACATGTTGTTGGTTGTGTGTTAAGTAGCTGGTCCACTTTACATGGGAGCATGAGAAAGCTGCCAAGAGTGGTGTGAGCAGTGTTAAAAGGCAACTTTCATTTGTGATTTCGGAACACCATCGGGTGTGAAATTAACTTTGAATTGACTCATTATACGAGCTGTCTCAGTATAGGAACAGTAACATACATACGAACGTACGTATGTACGTACCAGGCTAGTGTTAACAAGATAGTCTTGCATGCTCGGTGTGGTTGTGACAGTTCACAGAGTCTGAAGGTGAAAAGTTCATCAAAGTCTGTTCAGTATTCTGTGAGGATCAGAAGCGAGCTCTCAAGCTTCTGCGTGATAAACAGAGTGATAACAAGTACCAGCGGCTTGCACAGATTCTGCAGGTAGCCAGCAGTGCACAACACGTCACAGTTTTGTGTCTTTTGAACGATGAGTATACTAGATATGAAGCTGATCTCGGTATTTTTGCAAAGCATTGACGTAGATGCATAATGTCAAGTGTGCAACATTTGGGCATGTGAACTAGAGGAGAATTAATAACAAAAATTTAAGATGTACTTTGTGGCGAAAGTATTTTTCATGTTTATGTGATTGTACTATGAATGGAACATTGCATCCAGACTAACGTGCTATTCTTTGACTGGCCCATTTCTTCTGGAGTTGCTTCACTTTATGTTGTTGCAGGATAGGCTTGTCTTAAAAATGCTTTTTTGGAATTGTCGTGGCAGTAGTTTTATAGGCCAACTGCATCAGAGCACTTAAAGATGCGTTGAATTAATTATCATTTAGTAAATTTTATGTATACCTCATTTGCTGCATTTGTTTATCAGTGAAAATAGCATGCAGCTGATACAAGCTTAGTTGATCTTTCCTGCACTGTTGTTAAGACGTGTTTGTGCAGCATTAACCTTTCAGTGCATTGCTGATGTTCATTGGTTGACTTGTAGTGTATCTGGCCCATGTAAATTGCTGCTCCAGCAGTGGCTAAAGGTTCCCTTTTGGCCTAACTTTTAAAGGTCAAAAAAAATTGGTACTACTACGAGTAAGAGTAGTAGTTTGTTAACAAGTAGTTTTCTGTTGTATCCATATTGTTGTTGCAATGTGCACAGGAGGCCGGTCTAAACCCACTGAGTCGGCGGCTTGCTCTGAAGGAGTTGCTGCCAACTGCATGGCAACGTCTGACCAAATATCCACTGCTCATTCAGAAGCTTCTGTCATGTAAAGGTGTGTGTTTGTGAGCTGATTCTGGTTTGCTCCTACAGTTGCATCACTGCATTCCGTCATTTGTTACTGATATTAAATACACTATCGCCATTGTGGACCTAGTCTGCATTGATCCTCTCCTGTAATCTGTGTTTGTAGCATCTGCTTCTGCATTAATCGTATTGCTATCCACTGTTTGTCATTGGTGATACTCTACTGCATACAAAGCCTTATGTTCACTAAATACTTTCAGCAGGTAGTCTGTATGAGTGATTGCAACTAAATTAAACTGAATAGTATGGCGGGATTCTCATAGTCTCAAGCTGGAAAAGGATGTATTGTAGGCTGACCATAAGTAGTGTTAGTTCTATGTAACTAAGTTTTATTCTTCTAGAAGGAAAATTACCATTCATTTCATTTATTTCGGATGAAATTATACCGGCAAACTTTCATTTAATAGAATACTCTAAACCACACTACTGTCATCATCAATCAGTGCTTTGATGCTCTTGGTTGGGTGGTAGAGTTTACTTTCGCGAATAGCCTAACTTGAAGTAATTCAACATGGAATATTTTTGTCCAAAATGGATAGTGCAAACAAAACTGAGTGTGTGCGTGTGATTGTGTGTACTAGTTTGAGTTGGTGCTCAGCTAGCTGCTTTATTGCGTTACTTCAGACTAGTTTGGCTGCTAACCTTTGGGAACTGCAGCAGCTGTTTGCAGGCTCATTGCTTTTCTTGCTCAGCCGACAGCATAAAAGCACTGAAGGAGCTGTTTTTGACAAAACAGTGCAGTAATTCTGACTGATCTGTTAAGATTTGGATAAGAATTTTTTTTGCAAAACGTGCTGTCAGAAGTAGTGTTGCAGTTGCGGACTAAGGATGTGAGAGGGGATTGTGATAGTGTGTGTTATTTTTAGTTATATCAGAGCTAAACACTTCTGCCCTGTGCCGATGAAGTTACTGTATCTTACCTTCAGGGCAGGCAGGTTCTTACACCTGCCCAGCACTGACGCCGTATTAGTTTGGCCCAATGCGCAATGTAACGTAACTGAATAATTATTTCGAGTAAAGAAGCTTGGTTGCAACATTGCGCAGCAGTTTTGCAGTGCCAATATGTGCAGGAGTGATGTTGGCGGACCCTGAGGAGAAGGCTCGCCTTGAAGTGGCGCTGTCAGCCAGCAAGAACATTCTGAGCCATGTCAATCACGCCGTGCAGGAGTGCGAGAACCGACAGAAACTGATTGACGTGCAACAGCGACTTGACACGCGGCCCATCGACAACTTGACAGACCCAGTAACTGCCCAGTACAAGGTTAGCTTGTGACTCGTTCTGTGTAGTTAATAATCAAGTGAGTCAATGATTTGTAGCACTGAATCATAGCGTGAGTTTGGTAATTGGTTGAGATGATGCTGGAAAACATTGATCGGATGAGAAGTTGTAATGGATTATTAAGTGGAGAGTGTTGAAAGTTGAAAAGTCACGTGGAAAGAAGTAGTTGATAAAGGCTAAAGTACGCTGCGTTTAAGCTATAAGGAAATAGCAGTTCAGATTAAATGGATAAGATTAATAAGCATTAAATATGACTTCTGAAGTCGACTTATGTGTTAATCGGTTGTGTTATGTAGGCTCAAAATCTTTTCATGTTTACGTATGCTACTGTATGACTTTGACAATAAGTAAATAAGTACGTGGCAGAACGTAGCTGGTGGCGTCCAGAAATGGATGAAAGTAGTTAGTATATTTTGCGTAAATTGTACACTTTGTAGAACCTGGACTTCACTCGTCATCGGTTGCTGTATGACGGGATGTTGACGTGGCGTCTGTCCCGTGCCAAGCAGATAGACGTGTACGTCGTGTTGCTCGAGGATGCTATAGTGCTGCTACAGCAGCAGGACGAGAGGCTGGTGCTACGCTGTCAGATGAAGGAGGATCGTAACATTACCCAGTGTCCTCACAGTCCAATCATACGACTGGCAACAATGCTCACACGCAGCGTCGCCAATGGTCGGTTGCTCGAAGTTTATGTTTCAATTCCACGTGTATGTTGTGCTGCTGTTTGCTTTGTTGTTTAATTGATGTCGTGTGTTTTAGTGGACGCAGTGGGTGGTCCCTTAGTGAAACATTTCGGAGACAGGACAGCATGTGCGACCGAATTTAAATTCTGTGCAGCAGTGAATATAGTTTATCACAGCACTGATTGCAAAACAGTAATAAATAAAAAAAATCCAGTGATGTAAATTCATTCGCTACATTGTATCAATTTTCAGTGTTCATATAGCTGCTGTAATGACTGGCACCTATATGAGTTATTTTTCTAAGTGATTAAGTGCATACGTAAATAAGCGAAAGAACTTAAGATTTATCATTGTTGGCCAGAGGATGTATTCGTAGGCAAAAGCCTGTCATGACACTGAGCCAATATTTGCGCTGAATGGATTTTGTTTTACTCAGACGCTGCATTAATCCATTGAACTGAGAGTTGTGTGACTGTGTACAGACAAGCGTGCCCTGTACGTCGTGAGTACGTCGGACATTGGTCCTCAGATCTACGAGCTGGTGACGAGCTCGAAAGATGAACGCAACAAGTAACTGCTTTATTTGGACTGTTTCACTTCTTGATGCATTTTTGCTTTTCGTTCGGTTTTAACCGGCCTGCTTTTCCTGAGCTCTCCCTGTTTTGCTGGATCCCAAGGCACAACATTTGGGCATTGTTGCAGCGGGTTTATGTATAGCAGGATACCTGAACTATGCACTTTATCAGTAGCATTCAAGAATATAACACAAAGACTAAGTTATATTTCTTTTGTCAGCAGTCATTCTGTTCTGTGCAAAGTGCTGCTACTATGAGCATGTTGGTAATGATATTGGGGCATTTGCTGTAGAACGTGTTTCATATTTTTATACTGTAATAATAAAAATAACTAGAAATTCGGGGCAGAGCTCAGCATGAAGGCTGCCCAGCACTCTATGCCCATCTGTGGAGTTGATTTAGGGGTTCGAAGTTCAATTTCTGATAATGCCAAGCGCTCATGTATGATCTGCTAAGGGAGCTCAGAGATATCACGCTGCAAAGTGCCAGAAAGAAGGAAATAAATAAAAAAAACGACATCAGCAGTAAAACATAAAGGCCTTTGACGGAGCTATCGCTCTTTGCCAGGAGGTTTTCATAAAATATTTGTATAATTATCGGCTTGTGTTGTTTTGTATACATGATCAGTGTATATGATGTTGCTGATGGTTGTTGCTCTAGATGGCTGAAGTACATCACTGATGCAGCTGATGTGTACAAAGATAGCAATCCCCTCAAGACGCCTCCAAGAGTTCCGAGGGCAACTCGCATTTCAAAGCCACTGATGATGATGCAAGACGTGCCTGAAGCGTGTGAAGTGTAAGCATTAGCTAACGTTCACTTGTCACAGGCAGAGTGCAATAATAATTCATTTGCATTAGACTTAACATTTTGCCTGATATTTGTAGTGGCATTGACTCCATCTTCCAGCTTCTGGATAAGTAAATTATTAAGTACCGTAGCACCTACAGACATTTCTCAATAGTTTTTTTATCCCACCTAATTCACTCTGCAGTGGCTTCCTAGCTTCCTGTATCCAGATCACAATTCTGATCCGGAAATTTTTATAGGATTCTATTCACTATCTAGTTATATAGAGAGATGTCCATCATGTAAAAGCTGTACCGCAACAGTTCACAAGAGTTTACTTTTTGGGACAGGCCGATCCGAGAGTATGTTGAACTGGAGCAATGCTGGAAGAATGTGCCAGTTCTGTACTAGTGTAAGTAATGCTGCACATGTTGTTGCGTACTGAGTGAATGGTTGACTTTGTCAGGACTGACACGCCATCATCATCAGTAGCAGCAGTATCTGGTGCTGATGAGACTGGTGATGCGGAGGCTGGCACTGCTGCCTCGGCAGATACAAAACCCGACAATGATGTCGAGTCTTCTGAGCCGGTGCCGAGCGACTTGTGTCAAGACTCAACTGATATTGACACTCATCAGTCGACTATAGGTCAATCTCTCCTAGTTTCTTTTGTTGCCATGATGCTCATTTGTTATGCATTCTGAAGCATCATACAGGTACAGGAAACTTTAAAGCTTCTCTATAGAGCTGTTTCATCTCCAGCAAGTTACTGAGTTGGGTTTCTATGCTGTTTGATTCGCTTGTACTGATAGTTTTATTTCTCTGTTTATGCTTCCTGTATCGAGACATTTTAGTTCTTTTAGCACCTTCGTGTTTTTATTGCTGCCAAAAGAACTTCATTGGGAGAACACGTATTGATTTCCATTGAAGTCCACTTGGATTTACCACCAAAATGTGCTGCTAGAATCAGTGTGCATGCTATGGATGTGTGTAATTGTTGTTGATTTTGATGATAATTCTCAATGCTGTTTTATTGCCAAGTTGCTGGGTACATTTGTTTGCTGGTTGTAGATAAGTTGCTGGAGACGAATGAGTCGATGCATCGACTGATGCAGGAGAAGCATCAGCTGATAGGCAGACTCATGAAGCTTCCTGACGACGACTTTGACAGCATTGCTGAAGTACGTCATGCTGACCACTTGCTGTTGTGTATAATAAGCAGCATGCTGTTTATAGCTGTGTAGAAATAATCACGAGGAAACATCCGTGGAACTACAATGGATCTGAAGTTGAAACTTGGTCTGAAGTTGAAACTTGGCATGTAGGTTAAGTATAGTCGGAGCTAGATGTTGTTTGCCATTAGCTGAAGCTGAACTGAGGCCCCCAGTGATGTAGGAGCTTTGCTCGTACATTTACCTGTAGCGTTCTTATTTAATACATGGAGGAAGACTACTGTCGTCGTCGTCGTTAACGCGTAGTCGGCGAGGACCGTAGCGTCACCCCCGAGTGTCCATGTGACGAGGCTCGTCTCCAAAGGTCAGCAGGCGAGGAGTTGTTGTCACCACGAAGCTGGTCGAGCCATCTGTTCCTGGGGCGGCCTGGACGACGTCTCCAGCTACGGTCCGGGAAACGACCGAGTGTCATGTCGACGTGGCACCGCAAAGCCTGATGGGCCGGAGTATCCTCGG
>Ga0209052_1000498_pt1 | contig 12247 bp, 15 predicted proteins | sample WorMetHEROISLAND_2_FD_187409 | JGI IMG/M metagenome (GOLD analysis project Ga0209052, IMG submission 187409) | Marine gutless worms symbiont microbial communities from Max Planck institute for Marine Microbiology, Germany - Olavius sp. 4 HERON... | ecosystem: Host-associated > Annelida >...
GGGGGTTGATTGGCCACTCGACTGGCCGTCGATCTCTCTCCACGGTTGGGGGGACACACGTGTGTCCCCCCCAACCGTGGAGAGAGATCGACGCGCATGGAAGATACACTATATGCAAAATGCAACTTTTCAACAGAACGAGTTGAATAACTGTGAAAACAAGCATTATTAACTTCAGAGTTACCATAGCATAAAATAGCTTCAGTAACATCGCAGAAGCAAAGTTTTTGTTATGTTTTTTTTAGGATTTACTGTACAAAGAAAATGGGACATAAATGTTAAGACCCAGTAAGAATATTCTATACACCATTCTCCTTGTCACATTATTTTTGTTCAGTGAATAACGTGACGTAAGAACTCAAATGTGAGATTAAATTTAATTTGTATTTGTATTTTGGAGTTTCCAGGTTTTTAAGAATCTTAAAATCCTAGCTTTTGAACCTTTTTTCTAGCCCTGGCCCTGGGATAAAGTTACTTGCGCTTAAACAGTCGTTGGTAAAAATGCTATTACTAATATCAGTCCAAGTGCATTATTGCATAATAACATGGCTGAAATAATGCATGTGGGAAAATAATACTAAACAGATTTTTGTTACTGCTGCCATGTTCGTTTAAACCAATGATATCGTAATAAAAATATATAACTCAATGGTTTAAACTACCGTTTAATTTGCAAAACATTAACTTTAAACGGTAGTTATCGTTTAAACGTTTCAATGTTTAAACACGCGCATCCCTCGTTTGTTATTTAAAATTTTATTTCAGGAATTTCTTATTCTATGTTTGTTTTGTTACGTTTTTTCGTGTTATAGATGTGATATAAAAATTACGTTGACATGGTTAGCATGTTGAACCAAGCGGCGATTGATGCGCTGTGTTCTGCGGCTTACCTCGAAAGTTATCTTGATTGTGTAGATGACTTACCGAACGATTTGCAGCGCACTGTGACTATGCTGCGGGAGTTGGACTGCGTTACTAATGGTATCTGTTACATCTGTATTTGTTTTCCCCATCGTGTTAAGTTATAGTAACGGCTGGAGTCTATTAAGCCAGCATATAAGAATGTGTTCAGTTCGGGCAGTTCAGCTTTGTGAAAGGTGATCATCATCATCATGATCATCGTCATAAATGAATATCCGCAGGCGAGTGGCCTCGGTAACTGGAACTTTCGTTCCCACGTACTTTTGTTCCCTGGAACTGTCCCTCCCAAGAGCGCAAATGACTTGGGACTTTCACACCCGGTAGGGAAAATGGCATGGAACTTTCGCTCCCCTTATCCAATAATTGTTCTTGCCACTAACTGCACACAGTGAGCCGGGATCACAAGACGTCATTCCTTGTACACGACCTGTTGAAGCTTGTAGGCCTACACGTTTGATGCCGCCGCCGCCACACACACTTTGATTATAGCCTAGTGAAGCTTTGTGTATTATAATATTGTGTAAGTTTGTGCATTATTGGAAGTGTATTTTGTATAAATGTTGTCATTAAGTCACTGTGGTGCACGTACGTAATCAAGCAAATAAGTAGGTAAGTTTGTACATTATTGGAACTGTAATTTGCATCAATGTCGTCATTAAGCCGCTGTGGTGTAAGTAAGTAAGTAATTTTGTATATTATTGGAACTCTGTTTTATGTGTTTGGTTTCTTAATTGTGTTTATTATGAATTCAACTTTACTGCCATTTTGCTGCACATTAGGCCTGAATTATCATTTGCTATGGGCCTTACAGCTTGGGACAGACTATTTTTAGTCTAATCATATTTGTTTGAATTTGTCAGAGACGATGGCAGACATCAGGCGACATCGTGAGACATGGCTGTCATGTAAAGCTATGTCTGATAGCTCCAGTGCCGAGAAGAAGCGTCATGTGGCTTCCCAGTTTCAACGTTCACTCGGCCGCATGCAAGAGATCGGTGACCAGAAACTGGCATTGGTGGCTGAAATCATGGAGAACATCGAGAGCAGGATACGCCAGCTGGACCACAGCTATGACAATCTCAGTCAGTCATTTCTGTAACTGACAATTATAACACTTAAACAGTTATAACTTTGTAGCTATTTTCTTTTTTGACATTGTTGGAAGTTTTTACCTTGTATGTATTTACATAGGATGTGATAAGAAAACTGACTTCAAGTACCCCTTACTTTGCAAAGATTTCACTAATGTGACATCACTATCTGATCAGGCTTTCATTTAATTTTCATTGGTTGTAGCTGAATGTTATTTGTAGCAAACGTCGGGTCATTGAAAGACGAAGAAGTTGCTTCCTCAGTTTCAACCACATCGTCCGTTCATACCCGGCAGGCAGCATCTGCAGTTGCGTCGTCACTACCTGCTGCAGAGTTTCCATCTTCGACACTCACCAGCCCGGCGTCTGGTCGACTGGCCAAAGCTGAAGAAAAGGCTGAACTTGCAGCTCCGCTCAAGACAGGCAAACGACAGAAACGCCTGCGAAATCAGCAGGAGTGCATTAGCTTGGATCGCGATGAGAAAAGGGTGAGTGAGTGCTGTAGTCATAGATGTAGTTGTATCTGCAGTTTGCATTGTGCATAAGCAGTTTCTGCACGTAGGCTATGCTATATACATGTGCTCAGTGCTGTGTTTGAGTACTAGCTCTGTCTGTATTAGATATGAACATACCGGGGTAACTAGTATGGATAGTGGATACTAACATATCATATGCCTACTTGCACTTTCAGTTTTGTTGACTTTGTCCTGCTATTGGCTGTCAGCACTCCTTTCAGCTGTTCAGAATTATGAAAATCCGTTGAAAATTGACAAAAGTATCGAATTAGCTTAGTGCCAGTTTTTTGGAACACAGTGTATTGATACCCTATAGGAACTCATCAACGCCCTATCCAGCGGTACCGTGGCTGACCCATACGACGTACCGTTTAGCCACTGTACGTACGTTAAACACGACAGGTGGACAACACATCGTGCCATAAGCATGACCGTTAGTACTGTCAGCTAAAAATGTAACTCTGATGTGACTTATGGTGTTAGGCTGAAGATGAAGAAAAGAGTTCAACGCGGAAAAAGAAAGCCAAGAAGGAGAGGATGGATCACCAGTCATCAGTTGCTCACAAGATTACAGCCATCGATCCCAATGAGCCGCTCTATTGTCTCTGCCAGCAGGTATCAATGACGGTCATTCAAACAGTTTGTAGCTTGACACAGGCCAAAAGATACATATATCATATTTTGTCACTTTTCACTGTATTGTGTCCTGCAACTGTAATGCACTTGATCCACCATTTGTTGAAAGTTCGGATTCCATTGTACAAAAATTTTTTATTCTGATCTTCCAGCCAGCAATTGGGCTATAATTGGAATTTATGAAATGATGCAAATTTGCTGATAACAAGGAACTAGTCTGCACAGCAAATTGCTGGCTGGAAGACCAAGATCAAATATTCTACTACAACGGAATCCAAGCTTTGGAGAAATACTGGATCAGAGATGCATTTCGGTTGTACAAGACTGTGTTGAAAAGTAACAAAGTCTGATGTATATCTCATTTGGTTAACTAGCAGGCTACAAACTTTTTGAACATGCCTCGTATTACAGTGTTTTGAGTTGTTCCGCTGCTTGGTATCTTTGCTTATCACTTCCTGCTAAAGTGTCTCACGTTTACTTGGTTTTGTGGCTCACACAGCCACATCAGTGTCCATTTGGTGAAGCTGTTTGTTCGCTCTGGATGATATTTCATGCCATACTGCATGTCTATGAAGCTCTGAGAATTTGTTTTGGTGTTTATTGATGTTTGATCAATGCCAATTGTGGAGGTCGGCTCGCCGCTGTGGCTGGGCCCTGACCCTGCCCGTTACGGTGGCAGGGCAGGACCAGCCTGGTGGTGGGGTGCCCCGCCACACCCCACCACTTGGACGCTTGGCCCGGAGGATAGCAAGGAAGAAGGACGGTGATGTAGTTAAGAGTTGCTTATTGAGTGAAGAGAAAGAGACGAACTGGATTATTGATTACGGTGCTGCTGTTTTGTTTTGTCATTAAATTGTTCCCATGGACTCGTGTGTCGACATTACAGCCTACCAGCTTAAGGCAGGACCCCACGACCGTGGAAGGGAGTCGTCGCCAGAACCGTAATCGTGGGCTAGCGGTGGCGGGGTGAGAATTTCTTCCACACAATGACTGATTGTCATATATGCCATTGTGGTTGCATTGTAATAACTCTTGTATCTCGTCTTCTCTAACTGTTTATTTATTTCTAGTGTGTTTAGATGCATAAAATTTAATGGTTGTGCACATGTATGTGTATGTGCTATGTATGTTGCAGAGTAAAATTCACAGCTGATTTAACTTATCTCTGCATAGTTTGTCAATGACACCAACTAATGTGTTTTCTGTCTCATTCTTCGATGAAACAGTTGCCCAATACCATATTTATTTAACAGTGTATAGCTAAATTAATTTGTTGTGTGGGCATTCTAATAGGCAGCATTGTGGGTCTGTCTCTCTGTCGCCAAAATTGGTGTGAATGTTCTCCAGAGCAGGAGTAACTGTTGTGCCAATTTTCTGCTCAAAGGTTAGGATCAGGGTTGCACGATGCAGTGTATTGCTAGGTGGATGGCCGCACAATATGTCAGCACTGGGCTGGCATATTTTTCTAGTCAGTGTTTTAAGTAGTTTTTATGTACCTTTGTTTTCTGTATGTTGAAATGCGGTCACATAATTTGTATGTGAATTGGTTGATTTAGGTGTCGTACGGGGAAATGATTGGCTGTGACAACGAGCAGTGTTCCATAGAATGGTTCCACTTCGACTGTGTCCGCCTTACGCACAAGCCGAAGGGCAAGTGGTTCTGTCCTCGGTGCCGCGGCTCCCGGCCAAACATCATGAATCCCGACTTGTTGGCTGAACAGCAGAAGCGATCTGACAGGTCGACTACAATGAAGCGCTATGCCGATTAGACAACACGTGTCTCTCTGTCTGTCTATATGTGACTTTTTTTTACGGTACAGGTGTTGCATAGTGGGATTGGTTTCTTACAGTTGACAGAACAGTTGCAACAACTTGTACACCACAATTCCTGACTTACACTCGTTGTTACTGACGATTTTATTTTGTATAATTAAAAGCCGGAATAAATGGGTCTTAGAACAGGAATGCTGCATGAAGTAATTGAAGCAGCATTGGTTGAATATTGTGTCATTCTGAAGATTGTGTTATCCGGCAGAATTAGTATTATGATATGATTCGATGTGTAATGTGGACTCGAAAACTGCCAGGCAAGCTGCCTGTTTAATCTATGCAACGATATCGGGTATAAGTGTCTCGATTGTAATGTTAGAAGTGAAGTAAATCTCCAGAAATAAAGACGCATTTTTGATTTTATGTCCGTCTTTTTTCGAGCAAGAGATTACATGTAGTTTGTGCATTTGACTTGACTTTGGCAAGTGTGCATGATAAGTTCATACAGCATACACGACCAACAAAGTGTGAAGCTCAAAACCAGTTTTGGTTGTGTTCCACAAATGATTTGTGTCATTTTTTTGTTTGTGGACAGTTTTCTATATAACGTGATTATTAAATATCCCACCACACCCTAACTGCATCGGTACACTACCTTGTGAAATATAAATGTAAGAAAAGCTAACAATAATAGGAAACAAGCGTTTGGTAAACAAAAACGACACTTCAGACCAGCCTCACAGCGAATGATCCCTATGACACTAGACTGTGTTAGACTCGTTTTCCTGGGATGTCTGTCATGCTGAACGATGTGTGTGTCTGGCCTTCTGGCTTAGTAGGCCTACTAGTTCATCCACAGTGGTCACGCCATTCTCTTCACTGTGCACGTGCTTCTGTCAGCCACTCTCATGCCTTTGGTCGGTGCTTCCTGCTTCCCGTCTTTTTCAGTCAAGTCCCCAGTCCTTTCCTTTTCCAGTTTTCTCTGAAAATTTCGCCAGTGTCCTCCATGAACCATATTCTTTGAACTGATGTAAGTTGTTAATCAATGCCTTGTCTTCGTTGCTAAACATCATGTTATGTAGGTATTTTGTCACTGTATTAAAAATTGTTACTTTCAATAATATCGTTCGTATTTGTTGATAAATACCGGAAATGTGTCAACAACTAGATGTAATTTAATTTCCGTAAGAAAATTAGTCGAAAATTATTTTAGAGGATAAGTTTTTGCATGTATTTTTCCTGATTTTAATGATTTTTTGCAAATTTATATCTGACATGGTAGATTGGTAGTGTAGCGATGCAGTTAAGGTGTGGTGGGATATTTAATAATCACGTTGAAGTGTGTGTTTATGAGGTGCATTAACATTCACGCACATATTTGGATTCTTTGATGCACAGAATAAAAGTTTGGTTCATTTGGTTGAGATTATTTTCCTCTGTCAATGTTTACCCAGAGAACGTTTGTCTGCAGTTGTTTTTATAGGCAGCTGTGGCTTTGAGTATGAGTACTAACAATAGTTCTGATGGTATCTGCATAGTTACATGCATAGGATACCAAACTTTGTACTGTAATTAATGCACTCTACGGTGCATCATTAACTTATGGTGACAAGTTTGCCTACTGTGCAGTTGTCATCAATCTTGTAACAAGAAGCTCAGCTACCGTTTTGAGAACAGGGCGGCACCTTCGTGCTTTCGTCTCATCATAATGCGGCTAACGGGAATTTGTGTTTTGACCTTTGTTATACGTTACGTGTGGGATTTTTCTTTTTTAGCAAATCTATATGGCAACGAATGCATGCATGCGATTCTACAAGAGTAGCACCCACAGCTGTTTAACGTCTTCTTTTTAAACAACCCGGGGCGGAAATATCTGCATAAAAAGTATATCGCCGCAAACTTAGAGTCCGTGCTAAATATTTCTGTTGTAAGCTTTTCCGCCAAATTTGGCCTAATTTTTAAAGGTTTAGAAGATATGGCGACTAAGGGTATGCACGGTCATTCGCACCCTCCTTGTGCAAGAACCCTAGCAAATATCCCCATAGGCCTTATCACGCCAGAAACTAAGAGTCCCTGGCGAACATTTCCGCCACTGACAGTGTAAGGGTTGTTGTCTCTCAAAGCAAGGCAGAAAAATCTAGTCAAACCGACGATATTACAATTTTTAGCGTAAAATACATCTCGAGGTCAAGCATTTTAGGGTCACTGGATAGCCAATAAGACACTTCATGACGCCACATAATAATATTGGCTATAACTCTAAAAGTTCCGAAGACATGGCAGCCGAAATTACTAAAAATCACCGGTTCTGACCACCCCACTGTTGTTTGAGGCCCCTTGCCATGGGGCCCCTACGAATATCTGCATGAACCTTACACCGTCTGAAAGTAGATTCCCTGTGCTACGTTTTTACCGCTATCTTTTGTCTATTTTTTCAAATTTCCGTGGTGAGCTCCAGAACGCATCATTTGTGCAGTGGATGTGGTATGGCCGTTCAAGGTCATCCAAGGTCATTGATTTTGGTGTCAATTGAAAGTGCCCATATGACTTCCTATTAGTGATTAACAGTAACCTTGCACCGTTTCTGAGATACGCTGACTTATTGGTTGAAAATCGCCAATTTGCCCTACCCTCTCTCATTTAGTGTGGTGTGGTTGTTCAGGCGTTGCAATTGCGACCGATATGTCATGGGTTCCACTCAGCTGGCCAGCTCACTGCCTCGTAATAACTCTGGGCAAGTTGCTTACACAAACATCCGCTTCTGTCATTAAGCAGCAAAGTTTAGTATTGTGCCAGACAGAGGGTGGTGATGCTCTCCAGCTGGCATGGTAACCGCGGTCCTCGTGGAAAGTAATGGCAGTTTACACCCGGGTCATTGAATGGACTTCGTCACCTATGGGCTGACTGCATAATACAGTCAGTTCCAGACTCTATGCTCATAACCGAGTATAGAAATCTACAGGGTGGCTCAAAATGAAGTACCCCAGCAGACAATATGCAATATCTCCACAACCAGCTGCCCGATTTTAAAAATTCTTGAAGCTGCTTAATCTTGACACTTCTCCGAATCGAACAGTATACAATGTACCTACCGCACCTTAATTATGCAACCACACTACCATGTAAAACATTGGCTATAAAAATCACAATTTTCATCGTAATGCTTGTATTGAAATCAGAAGAAAACATCGCTTGCTACCAGTTCAAAACTCTGTGAAAACAGTTTATCTCAAGACGTGTTCAAAGTGTCCAGCCCTAGCTTTCACACAAGCTCAAAGTTTTTTGACAATGTTCAGTATGGCCTTGTTGATAGAGTTCTGTGGCAGATCGTCCCATGTGGACTGCAAGACTTTCTTCAGCTCGTCGATGGTATTTGGCTTGGGTTGAAATGTCTTGTAGCGTTCACGCATAGCTCCTCAGACCTGATAGTCAAGAGGGTTAAGGTCTGGTGAGTTCGGTGGCCATTCGCCGTTTCCGACGAAGTCACTGCAGTTGGCGGCAATCCAGTTTTGAGCCAGCTTTGCCGTGTGAGCAGGCGCTCTGTCCTGCTGGGATATGAAACCACATGACACAAGAGACTTGCAATTTTCAACCAGTTTGGGTAACAGACTTTCACGACAAAGTTTGCCATTTACGTTTGTCTTGATTGAAATGAAATGCAGTCTTTCTTATCCGCCATAGCACACACCAGCAGAGAGCATGACGTGGCTGACAAATTTTGCCCTTTCGACTACCAGGCGACTTTTGTCCACATCTTTTTTAATCTTGCCAGCAGACCAAACGATCATTTTGATGTTTAACAGGAGGGTTCAGGGAAAAGTTGCTTTCATCAGTAAAAAAACCTTCTTCGCGAATTTCACTGGCAGACAAAAATCCTCCTGTGAAAATTGATTTTCATGGTCAATGAACGGTAGTGTGGTTGTATAATTAAGGGTGCATACTGTTCGATTTGGAGAAATGTCAGGATTGTGCACCTTCAAGAATGTTTAAAATCGGGCAGCTGGTTGCGGAGAAATTGCATAATGTCTGCTGGGGTATTTTATTTTGAGCCACCCTGTATACTGCGATGATACGCACGAGCAGTGTGTGATGAATATCCAGCGTCGATGCGGCTGAATAATATTTATATATTATATTGGTATTTTTTGTCTTAAAAGTAGGCATTGTTTTGCAGTTTACTGTATGTATAATATTGTATTAGTATTTTTCTCAGAAGCAAAGTTTTACAGTTAATAGGACACTTTGTCACATAATTACATGGACATTTTTGCGCCACACACACGTACGCACGCACGCTGAGTGCAAAGATGTCATTGATAATCACATTTGTAATTTGAATGTGGTCTTTTGCTGTACTGGCTGACAACATAAAACAAACATGAGCTAATGCTCGTGAGATGCGCGATAGCAGCAGTAGCAAAACGCGTGCGTTTTGAAGGGGGTAACTTTGACGGCACACATGGAGGACTTCCTTGAAATTAGGGGGTCGAAACTTAAGACTGTTAAAATCTGCGTATTATGCTGAATTTTTTATACGCTGGTTGTCTTGGTCTATCTCCAGTGATTTCGGCGCAATTCACTCGTGAAATGTGTCGCAGTCTGAAATCGCGGAAAAAAATCACAAAAACCCCATATTTTGGGGTTCATGGTCGTTTAAGGTCATCGATGTTGGTACGCCAGGAAAGCTCATCAGCAGTGCTTGCTATGATAAGCAACTAGTCCGTGCCTATCTGCACCCATTCTCCCGCTGGACGAGTTAATAGTGGTAAAATAACGATTTCTTAGGGGGGGTACTCCTCTTTGACGCCTTCGTTTGAGGGGAATCTGCTCACCCAACGGCACAAAATTTGGTCCCGTAAAACTACAGGCTCTACGCTATCATATGGTGAAAACCCGGAGTCTCTCCCACCTGGGCTTGAATCGGTACCGGGTCGTGACAGTCACTACGACGGACGGACGGACAGACAGACTGAATTACGATAGCTAGTATATACGTGCTTAGCACTACGTGCTGTCGTGCGTAAAAATCAAGCGGAACATGTTCATCTGCCTGCTGTTGTTTCTTTTAGGCAACAGAGTCGTATGATTGCCAAATAATAATAGCCCCATGCGTTTATACTTGTGGTTTTACTTGATATTGGTGTTGTATACTGTTACTGCTGCTTTTCATTGACAAGAGAATGAACGCTTCAAGTTGGCAAGGTCGTGTGTCATTTGCTGGTCCGTAGATCACTCGAGTAAATGGCTGTGAACAAGATTAAGGTTAACAAACCTAAGACATTCTGGGCCAAGACTGTGGCCAGTTTAAAGTGGTGAACAATAATACAGTTTGCTTGTTGAAATGAAAAAATATATATATCGGCCCAATGCCGACATATTATGCGGCCATCCGCCTAGAGCGGCGCAACTCTAACCGTGACTTAGAACCTTTTGAGCCGAAGGTTGGCGCACCGATCACTGCTACCGCGGGGAACGTGCACAGCAATTTTGGTTTTTATGCCTTTTTGTTTTCGAGTTAGGAGCCCCTACTTTACACACAGATGGTGGACTGCTAACTCCCATAATGTAGCCTATTAGGACAGCTGCAGGAAAGTTACATGATTACATCCATGTCATACCCGATCAAGCCAGCAACTGCAAATAACAGGATGAGCAAAACTGAGCCTGTCATTGTGTACACTGTTATTGTGACCATTTTCCAGGCCATCAGCTTGGATAAGCTGGTTGCCTATTGACTTTTCTCTACTATAATGTGCCGAGCGGGACGTTAAACCTTACTCACTCACTCACTCAGTCTCTACTAATTGTTTCCCACCTGTGCATCTTTTCCAGACAAAACCTGTCTCGTTTAATATGATGATTTTTGCGCGCGCATCTAACAGTGTCATACCATCATTCGGCATCCATTCCTGGGTACCAACACTTTTTGGCAGAATCGCTCTAGCGCAAGTGATTCCGCCTACAGCTACACATTTCTCCATAGCGTGGTCTGTCTGTCTGTCACATTCGTGCAGCCTGCTTCAAACGTTCCTTTAGATGCCACTTGGCAGGTACACTTGTGGGGTCCATTGCATTAGATGGGGGTTGAACCCATAGCCAAAGCATGCAATTGCGAATTGCTGCTGCCACCTGGCGAACAGAAACGAGGAGCAATTCCGCCTTTTCCCAAATTACTTTGGTGGACTTGTTTAGTTATTCTAGTACTCAAGCCTGGACTGTTGAACATTGTCGCCTATTAATTCCGTACTGATTCTTTAATGCACGTGTTCTAGCTATCACCTACCTCACTTGCTTCGTGATAATTTTGTGTTTATCTGATACTGCTGCTGTGTGTACAGTTTAACTGCTGTGATACGTTGATCCTCCATTAGGTTTCCTATTTCTTTAAACATTGGTAGCAACATTCTACACTCAGCCACTATCGGAATTCATAAATGGAGTCTACCATTACATGAGAAGATAGGCCCATGTTACGATCATTTCTGCTGCAGGTCGTGTAGGTCAGGTGACCCTTATTACCTGTCAGTGCTTTACAAATCTCATCACTTTCAATCACAGACGGACACACACATTCATACATATTTTATTTGCAAATGCGTGTAGATAAAAGTGCACAATAAAGTGAAAAATAGGAAGCAAAACATTGCTGGAAGGACGGCAAGGCTAAAATAGCACCAAACGGACGAGATAAAAATACCGTACATATGCTTGAGTACAGTACATAAAATCACAATAATACATAACGCTTACAACATGCTGCCAGAGAACTCTGTGCTGAAAGAATCGAGCTATGCACCGCAACCACGTCAGGGCAGATGATGTGAAAAACACAAAGTAAGAAAAAATGTGCTCAAATACCAGCTTCAGAATCGGGACAGTATAACTTCAGACTGCCCTCAAGTAGAAGAGCCAGAGATACTTCGACACTTAATAAAAGGGCCACAGAACTCGATGAAATATCTGACCCTGTAGCAACCTTTATTTTGATCCCATGAACTTCATGACGCAGTAGGGTCATCTACGCATCGTAGTCTGACGGTGATATATACATCAAGTCATTCATTAGATATGTGGTCCCAAATGTTCACGGCTGATCTTGTAGAGACCTTGCCCTTGACCCCTCGATCTTCAAAACAACCTTTTCATTCGTCAGCTAAACAACGTCATCAACCAGTGTTTGGTGAAATTCCATCAAATGGTCGCCTAGCTACATCAAAAACAAACTTTGACGCACGAACAATCCGGCAGCACAGTACATGAGTACATCCACTGACGCCTGCCGGACGCTGAGACAACAACGCTGTTTAAAGCATA
>Ga0209052_1000499_pt1 | contig 12241 bp, 4 predicted proteins | sample WorMetHEROISLAND_2_FD_187409 | JGI IMG/M metagenome (GOLD analysis project Ga0209052, IMG submission 187409) | Marine gutless worms symbiont microbial communities from Max Planck institute for Marine Microbiology, Germany - Olavius sp. 4 HERON... | ecosystem: Host-associated > Annelida >...
ACATCAACCTAATAATAATAATAATAATAATCGAATTTGTATAGCGCAAGTATGTCGAATGACTTCAGAGGCGCTAGACGGACAGTTACAGTCGTGCTATACAGCTAGAGCTAGGCCTAAATGTCTGATGGAAGAGAAATGTTTTTAGACTACGCTTGAACAGAGCTAGAGAGCTACAGCACAAAGTATCAGTGTTCAGAGAGTTCCAGACTGCAGGAGCAGAGCATAGGAAAGCTTATGCTGTAGTAAATGTACAATTTTGTGATAAATATGATATATATTTGTTGAATTAGGTGAAATTCTCGACTCTGCATGAGTATATGTCGGCAGTAGAGCATTCATTCACGCGCAAACAGTCGCGTCCTCCGTCTCTGAACGGTGACTTCCTACTCTACAGCGATCGCAGTGATCAGTACTGGAGCGGCTTCTTTTCCAGTCGACCACTTCTGAAATATCTCACTCGCCGTCTTCAGTCCGATCTCAGGTAAGAACGATATGATTCAGCTCTACTGCCAACATTGTCTCGTATGTCAATTTATGTACTTTCATGCTTGCTGATAGTATTGTACCAGGTGCGGCAAAATAAAGTAGCCCCCTAAAGTTTTTAGCTGTTTTCTCAGCAACCGTTTGGAATTTTAATTTCAAACTTTACACATTTATTTCCTGAATTGTTCTACATCTAACGGCCAAGTGAAATGTGATTCCGTTGAAAACTGACGAAGTTATAGACTTTTTGACATTACCGCCTTCCAATTTTTCAGTGCTAAAAATGTTCAAGCTACAACACCAATTCAATAACATCGTTTAAACTGGTTTTTGAAAATTAAATAGCATTTCAGCTTGAACATATTTTAATGCCAAAAAATGTTACATTAGCTGTTCTTGGATTAGTATCATCATCTTCAGTAATTTTGGCAATATAATGCCAATCTTATCATGGAAGAATGGTGGTTGCCCATCTGGCTATTACCTAAGTTCAGTGTCTGACAGTCTTCGGTTTAGTTTCATAACCTACCACTGTCAGTGCAGTTCATTATAGTGCTATTAGTAGATGAAGATCAGAAGAATTACGTTAGATTAGAAAAGATGGAAGTTATTAGAGCAGACAATTTGCCTGGAAGCTAGCTTACGTATTCACAGTAACTCCGGGTTACAAACAAAAACTTTTGGTGATGTTGCAACAAGTTTTTTTAGGTGCGAAAATGAACAACGTCAGAGCGTCAAAGCTGTAGCAACCAAGGAAAGTAACCCAGAAACTGACAAGCTACATATGGCAATATTAAAAAATTTTCTGTAGCGTTAAAACATTTGGTATAGTGTTGCAGTCTCGTAGTGATATGAAAATACTGTGGTAAAAAAATGTGTGATAACATGCAAGTGTGTGTTGTCTTTTTTATAGGGCCGTAGAAATTCTGTACTCCTTAGTGATGGGTTATTCTCAACATTTGAATGTACTTCTCTACCAAGACCTTGTGGAGTTGAGGCGTAATTCAGCTTTGCTGCAGCACCACGATGCCATCACCGGCACTGCACTGCAGAGTGTTGTTCAGTCCTATCTGGAAACGTGAGCTCAGCTTTGCCTGAACTACGTCCAAATTGAACATGTTCTATCTTGTGTGCTGTATTTTCAGATTTATTTAGATTCTTCTTATGTTATCTAGACATAGTTATTGTTAGGCGCTGCCATCCGTCCAGTTCTGTAGGAGGTGCTGTAAAAACTGATTGATTGATTGATTCTATTTTTTTCCATTTTGTAGTAACAATTTCAGTGTGATTTGAATCCGTGCTAATGTTAGATGGATGCATACCAGACTTTACGTATTGATCGTCTGTGATCTAACTAAAAAGCTTCAAAGTCAACAAACAGGAGAAGTTAAAAAGAAAGCAGATGGTGTTATATAATCGTGTATCCTGACAAGCAAATTTGTTAAAAGAATTTGTATCTGTTAAACTCAGGCTACATTTGCTGTTTGGTTGTGTGATATTTTAATGACAGTTTTACTACGCATCAAAATAGGCCAACTGTAATTGTTATCATGGGAATGGTTATGTCAGTGCAGAGCATACGTTATGTGATTGTAGGATTAGAGAGTCTTTGGCAAAAGCAGGTTCCATCATTGCTCGCCTTGTCAGCGTCTCTTTGTATGGAATGGCTGCTTCTGAAGCTCTTGCAGTGGTACGTGTGTGTGTTCTTTGGCATTCGTGTAGGATTAATTAGTGTAGGTATAAATTATCAGTTAGCAGTGATTAAGGTAAAAGTTAAAGGTCTCTATAGCTTTTCATGTGAACACATCTTAGAGCTACGGTGCCAGAGACGTGCCAGAGAGGGTCACTTTCAAGCTCGGCCTTATTACCTAACATTCTTTGCACGGACAAGCACCTCGGTACCTCGCCGATCACATCACTCCAGCCATCAAAGTTACATCTCGACATCGGCTACGTTCCACCAACCAACACCGGCTCATTGTGCCTCACTGTTGACTCAACACGTACGGCCGTCCCCGGGCTTTTCTGGTTGTAGATGAACTCAGAGATCCGGCGTGTGATGTCGACAGCTTCAAACAGTTCTTCAAAACAATCTTGTTCAGCTTTTACTAGCGTGACTAGCACATTAGAGGTTAATTTTAACGTTATGCACTCTATAAATTCACGTTTTACTTACTTACTTACTACGGCATGTTGTCTGCATATAGGATCATGCCTGACACAACCACAGCCAAGCAGGCTGGTATATCAATTTATCTACGCCATAGGGATGGAAGACTGCTGAGGAGATAGTATTACTGCGAGGCATTTGTTGCGTGTATTATTGTTTTCTATGACGTTTTTTGTATGTATGCAGCTTAGGACTCAGGCATCATTTTCTACACCGCCCGTGATGTCTCCTGTCAACGTTGATTTGAGGTCAAACTAGTTCACTTACCTTTGACTTTGGTTTAACTTTGACCGTTAACGCTGTGTTATTTAGCTTAGTGTCTGATCCTTGGTGTGGATCGTAGCAGTAGCTGTTAAAGTAGCCTCAGAGTCTGGTTGACACCAAGTGTCTATGCAGGAGTTCGTGTTACCATATAAAGCATTATTGCTACTGTATCTGTCTGATCTTTTCTCAACTGCTGGCTGCCTACATATCTGACTGACGACCTGTCTTCTGCTGACCGATTCAATTGCACTGCAAAGTCTCATCTCTACACTGCTGCGTTTAAATGACGTCACGTGGCTACCGGCAACTGTGATTTCAATGTTTTTATCAACTGATGAATGTTGCCTTACCAACTGCGTAGTAATAATAATAAGTAATAACAATAATGATATCATTATTATTACCACACTGCGTAGTAATAATAATAAGTATTAATAATAGTGATAATTTTTAGGCAACAGCAGTGTCAGCTATTGTAACAGATTTTCTGATAGTGTGGTCTGTCTGTCATATCGTTCGCCGTCAATTGCTGTTAACCAGAATGAGATGCCGTTTGGCACTTGTATAGCTCAAGTAACATTGTATTAGACATGGGTCGCGGTCTTCCCACGGGAAGCGGAGAGATCTGGGGTTGGGACCTCCTGTTGAACATTGCATTGCAAGCTGTGTGCGTAGCGCAGCGATACTGTTTAGTGTCAACAGACGTTTGCCCTTGTTTGGAAGTATGTCGTGCTGGATGACGGTTTTTTGTTGCCAGTGTTATTTGTTTGTCTTGTTGTTGCTCCTGCAGTTTTTTCAACATTTTGCACAGGTGGCGGCTTGGCTTAGTTGGTAACGTTTGGTTGCATCAACGAAGTTAATCAACGCCGGGCCCGGTTAGTACTTGGATGGGTGACCGTCTGCAGGTGGGTAAACCATCTTGGTATGTAGTCAGCCACCCAGGTCAACTCAGCCTGACCACCTCTCTGTGGGTAGGTGCAATGAGTACCAGGATAAGGTGGGACGTAAACAGGCACACCGCGCGATGCACTAGCCCCGTATCCGTGGTCTTGCAGTGTAAACTGGTGTCTGGCTGAGGGCTAAGGAAACAGAGATCAGCGCTGCCCTACGTGCCTTATGGCTCGGGAAGGACTATACATTTACGTTAGACTGTATGTAATCGTTTGCTGCTGATATGTTTTCGTAGGACGGTTGTGTTCTACAACCCGCTTGCCCAACATCGAACTGAAGTTGTGTACGTTGTTGTCGATAACATTAACATACAAGTCACCGACACTGAAGACGTTGCCATTCCATGTCAGATCAACCCAGTCCTGGATCGGTCCTCAGTCGTTGTCGACAGCCAGTTTCAGGTACCTGGTCTTCATGTGTTCTGGCCGTTCAGCTTAAATTCTGCCAGATTATCTTAACTGTTTTGCTGTTATTATGGGCTAAGTTATTTCTCAGTGAAGTCTACTCATGTCTCTCTGTTTTGTGCTGATTGATGGCAAGCAGCTAGTTTTATGCTGTATCACAGACTGAACCACAAACTGGTTTATATCACCATCATGAGGTACTCACCTTCGCTGAAGGAAGGAGTTTACAGGGTGGCCACTCACCTGGAAAACCTGGAAAAGTCAGGGAATTTAAGAGTGGTCAGGGAAAAGTCGGGGAAAATAGGAAAAGTCAGGGAAAATGTGTTCTTGCATGCACGAAATTTGGCCAATGGGTTCTCAGGAAAATTATTGAAATTGTTGCCACCAGATGTCAGATTTTAAGGCTAAAATGTACCAAATTCGATTTTGGCTGAGGCTCCGCCCCAGACCCTGCTGGGGGAGCGCAGACCCCACTGGAGGAGCTTACAGCACTCCCCAGACCCTCTAGCTGGATTTAAGGGGGCCTGCTTCCAAGGGAAGGGAGGGGAGAAATAGTGATTACTCCATTGGAGTCTACTGAAGAACACAGTTGTCGTAGTGTGACAGTATATGTGAGTATTGCAGTGAGAAATAGCATGCATTTAGTTTTGTATCGCTACTGTTGCGAGGGTCAATACTCTGTAAATATTCACTTGAAATATCAGAAGAAGTCAGGTCAGAGAATTTGATAGTGACTGGAGAGTGGCCACACTGAGTTTATGTTTGTGCCTTTGTCTGCTTGCTTGTTTGTTCGTTGTCCACAAGATTACTCACAAAGTAGGGACCTGCGAATCGGCTGTTTGCGTTCGAATCGAACCTCAAATCGAATCGGGTGTTACGATTGGAATCGAACCTCGAATCGAATCGGGCGTTAAGATTTGAATGAATCGAATCTGGAATCGAATCGGCCGTATATACTGCTCAACACTAGGTACCTGCGAATCGGCCGTTTGCGTTCGAATCGAATACGAATCAAATCAAAAGAAATGTGCGGAACTATCGATTTCTCATTCCAGTCCTTAAACACATTAAACAATACCGGCGTATGATCACTCATAGAGCTAGCGAGTCTGTATACTGTACCACTAAGCGCCGTCAATGGTTTGAGCCTTTTGACTACGACGAGCAATGAGCAGGCACGGGCCATTCGAAAATTATCGAATCGGCCCATGACTTTCGAATCGAATCGGAATGGTTGATTCGAATCGAATCTCGAAGCTTCGCAGGTCCCTATCACAAAGTTGTAAACAGCTTTTGACAAAATTTTGTGGACAGGCTCTGGGGCGCAGCTGAAAGATCGCATTTTCCTTTTGTCACCCATTTCCGTGAATTTTTAAGGGTTTTTCATTTACTGCTGTCGTTACTGTGGACAGTCAAGAATGAACCCAGTCCTTGGTAGAGGTTCGAACTTTCCGTGTGGGGGTGCTCTCTATTTTTACAACTGGCGTTGCGAAATAAACTAAGTCATGTGAGACTATATTAGTGTTTATTTTACAAACATTTTTGTGCTTTCCCGTCTGTGGTATTATTTATTACAAATTACAAACAAAATATTATTCGATATTGTAGCTGCTGTTTTGACATGCCGATATATGTTTCAGGTTTATTTCGAAGTGTCTGTTGTACCGCTCGGCACAGCCATCTATCGCGTGAAGTCCGTAGAAGCTCGTGCTTCCAAGTGTCGTCTCGCTGAACTTCACGTCTACAGTGCACAGCACAGTCATGGCTTACGGTTCGTTTTATGAACACATTTATTCGTCCAAAGACAGAAACAGATAGACAGGCAGACAGATATATACAAATGAAAACATAACATCCAGCCAAGTTTGCACCAAAGCAACTATACCAGTGTACCAAGATACACATCAATCATTCATTTATAAAACCACAACACATAAAATCTCAACTACCTTAGAACTCTACATAGGATTTAAAACTATCATTAACTAACTTAACTGACAACGACTTCTGCCTGAAAACTGCAAGACACATATGGTCACAGGTCCATGACAAAAACAACATAAAAACATTATACAAGATACAGTTTTCTGTCACATGTAGACGGCGATAAAAGTAAATTTTTCTCATCATAATGAGATGCGTAACGTTAAACTCAGTTTAAAAGTTTTGATGCCCGCCAGTGTAAGACAGTGGAAAAGCGATGGCACGGGATTTGCTTGTGAAGTTGTACTGCTTTGATGATAGTCATCCGCATGGACTTAATGATGATTGCGTTTGATTTCACTATTGTCATTGTCAGAAAAAGCAATCGCAGAATGGCCACTCAATAGGTCCACAAGTTTCGTCCATACGTGTTGAAAACTGATTAAGACGAACATCGGATTTGCATTTAACTTGCCATCTCTTCCGCAGATAATCCCAGTTTGGCTTGGTCCCCGACAGTAAACTTTTGAGTAATGTTGGAACTGGACATTTTGCTGGCTCGATGCTCTTTCTGTTGCCCGCTGCCCAGCCAACGCTGTCTATGCACTGAAGGCAAACACTTATCAAGAGAATTGAAGCAGCATGTTTGGTGGTCTATAAGAGAATTTTAAAGAGTTCTTCTAAATTTGTGGATAACTTGGCGAAACCTGTCGTGTGTGTCGGATGTTTGATACTTGAGACATATACCGCTTTCGTATCTTATCTTGAAGCAGGTGGTTGGGTGGTATGAAGGGCATCTGGCCTGTAATAGTACTGCAACTCAAAAGTACATTTTCTACACGCAGTTATAAACCGTGCCTAGAAAAAACTGTGCCAGTGTTGTACTATACCCAAAAAGGCCAAACTACGTCTTCTGGAATTCACAAGGTAGTGTAGCAACAGTATTAAGGTGAGGTGGGCAGAACTACAGTCATTTACGTCCATTTTCTTCATGATGTTGCGTGCCCAAAATTATTAAAACCAGCCAATGTTTCACGGAGTTATTCAAAAAATAACACTGGCACAGTTTTTTTTTGAGACACGGTGTATTATGCATTCAGCGTTGTGTAATATCGTGCAGGCTTTCTGATGTTTTTCTTTCAGGTCATCATTTTCTGTGTCGTGGCATGCTACTCAGTCTCCGATGTCTATTACCAGCGATCGGTTTATCATCAACTTTTGCCACTGCACACATTTGCTGCAGGTGAATTTCAGCGTGCGTTTTTGTTGATGCTGTGCATACATCTCTATGCAACACTAGCATGTAACGTAAACATACGCAACGTATATGTAGTATCCTTTTCCAGAGCCATTTGGCACATAGGGTGGCACTGGTCTCCATTTCCTTAACCCTCAGCCAGACGCCAGTTTACACTGCAAGACCATGGATACAGGGCTAATGCATCGTTCTCCAGCATTGGCTGGTATTCATTGTGCTGATGCACAAAGGAATGAATAGCGAGCCTGAGTTGACACAGGTGGTTGGTTACATACCCATTTACCCATTTACCGATGGTTGCCTACCCAACTACTAGCTGGGCCCGGTGTAACAGCCCAGAGTATACCCCTGCCCACTGCCCAGAATATACCTGGGTTCAGTTCACGCTAGGCTGTTGTATGCCCGGCATATACCGGTAAGTCAGACTAGGCCAGTTTATACCGCAGTCAGAAAATGGGCGAGGCCAGAGTATACCCATTAGAGACAACATGTTTAGTACGCATTAGAGGTTAATTAAGGTTATGCACTCTAGAAATTCACGTTTTACTTACTTACTCACTATACCCCACTAGCCCAGAATATACCCCCCCCCCTTTGTATGTAACAGTTACGTTACTATGCAGTCAGAATATACTAACTAGTGTTAATTTTTATTAGCATGTATGGTTGATTTCAACATGAAAGCAACTAAAGTTGGTAGTATTACTAATTAAGAAAGTTCTATTATTGTCAACATTCAAAATCACATTGAAGTGTCCAGAAATGTTCCGAGGTAGCACTCAGTTTGAAACGTGCTGCATAAGTTAGCCAGTCATTTATAGACTATGATACCATACCATACGATACGATACGATACGATACGATAGATGATTTGCACTAGAAAACTGACAGGCAAGCTGCCTGCTGCCAGTTTAATTAGCACATAAATTAAAAGAAAACTAAAAATGTTTTAAATGGAACTAAAAAAGTAAAAAAAAATAAAAATCAAGAAACAGACAGTTATGGGGAGAGATAAGAGACCTTAGACAGAAAAACTAAAACGGAAGGAAAAATGATAACTGAAAACTAGAAAAAACTGAAACAGAGAAAAATACCGTGAAGCAGTCCAGGTATCTGTGAAATCAGTCCAGGTATCCGTGAAATCAGTCCGAAGAGGTGCCAGATGTCTATGGAGGGTAAGATTTGAGAAACAGGGAAGACACAGCATGTTAACCACTACACTTAGCCACCAGCTAACACTAGCACACAAAGCATGTAAGTTATTTATTAATATTTATTGCTTTTTGCTGTTGTTGTTGTTGTTGTCTTTGTGGTGACCAGAATTCCGTGTGATATGTAGATTGTTGGTGTGCATTATAACATTACTTGCTTTCTTACAGTTTGATGATAACCATATACATGATGTACAAAGGAGTAGAATTAGATGATTTTAATTCTGTGTCCCGTAATTTTGTTTCATGTTTTTGTTACATACTATGTTACTATATACCATAATACCGTCATTTGCTTGCATTCACCGTGAGCAGAGTGTTATATTGAAACCGGAAATGATTCCATATACTGCTCAACTGGACGTCGTTTCATACGGAACTGGAAAGTGGACAAATCCGTACGCCGACAAAAGTGGAGCTTACATTTTCTTGCCAGAAGGCCCAGCCAAGGTGAGCTGTCTTGCAGTCAGATAGAAAAAGCATATTTTTATCGATGTCTTAACTAATTGGAGTCTTGTGTTGCAATCAGTGTTGGTCGTGGTCTTGGTCTCACACTGTTGGTCTTCACAGTTTGTAGATGATTGTGCTGTGGCACGTCATTGCTGGTTAATTTCCATAACGATCGTGCACTATTCGAAACTTACTGGCTAGAATACTGCAAGATGAGAGGATCTGACTAACAAATGCTACTGTGCCTATGTGGCAGTTTGTGATGGTATTGTTAGGGATGGAAATCGTTGGTCTTGGTTAGAGGTGTGCAGGAATGACTTTTACTGTTCCTATTCCCTCCCCATCCCATGAAGTCATTCCCATTCCGATGACAACACTGTTCCCATTACCATTTTCTCCTGACACCACTATTCCTGATTCTTATCCCCCATTCCCATGAGTATGTCCTTGGAATAGTGCAAGCCGAGGAATGTATAAGACACATATAAAACAAATATTATCACATTACACCACCAATACGTTAATTTCACTTGTTTATTATTAGAGAAATACTGTGAATCTGATAATTGGTGAAGGAATGCCACATTTCAGCATGCTGTTGCTGACTTTGTTTCAGCAACGGATATTTACTGCTTCGCAATCTTTCTAGGAATTTTTGCACGCATGCAATATGTGCTATTCACATTCCTGCTGCTTCATTCCCATTCCTACTATATGCCATACTGGCTATTCCCATTTCCATGGAATTTCCCACTCCTGTGCACACCTCTAGTCTTGGTTTCAATCCTGGTACTGACTTCTTGCTCTTGATACTGAGTTCTTGCTCTTTGGTATCGAGTTCTTGCTCCTTGTACTGACTTCTTGCTCTTGATACTGAGTTCTTGCTCTTTGGTATTGAGTTCTTGCTCCTTGTACTGAGTTCTTGTTCCTTGTACTGTGTTCTTGCTCTTTGGTATCGATTTCTTGCTCCTTGTACTGACTTCTTACTCTTGATACTGAGTTCTTGCTCTTTGGTATCGAGTTCTTGCTCTTGGTACTGAGTTCTTGCTCTTGATACTGAGTTCTTGCTCTTTGGTATCGAGTTCTTGCTCCTTGTGCTGAGTTCTTGCTCTAGATATTAAGAGTTCTTGCTCTTGATATCGTGTTTTTGCTCTTGATATTGAGTTCTTGCTCTTGATACTGAGTTCTTGCTCTTGATATTGAGTTCTTGCTCTTGATATTGAGTTCTTGCTCTTGGTGTCGAGTTCTTGGTCTAGGTCTTGAGATCTTGTTTACATCGTGGTTCATTGTGTCAATGCGTGCAGAGCTTGAAGCGTGACCATTCAATGTCCATCATCATCAATGGACCACTGATGTCATCATTGACATCGTGGCTTACTCCAGTCATTAGCCAGACGTTCACTGTGTACAATTCTACCGGTTAGTGACATGCTGTGTATTGTTTCAGAAGTTTCTAAAGTGATAATTTTTTTACCGATGCTTCTAACAGTGTGGTAGATTTTTTGTTTTGTTTTAAGGCCAGTTTTTTATCTTCTCTAATATGTGTATACCCCTATACATAGTTTCAGAGATCTTTCATTGCTTTTATTGACTTTTTACATCCATTATTTTGGTTATCTTCGTTAGCATTGCTTAAGCACAGTATTTTTGTTTGTGTTTATATTTATGTTGGTAACGAAATGACCTCTTGTGTGCTTATGATTTGTTAATGATGTTTCTCGCATATTTATGGCTGCACGTGTCGGGCAGCAGCAGCAGCAGTAGTAATAGTAGCGGTATTGTACTGGTTGGTGTGTAGCTTTCTTTGTGATGTAATGTAATATACAAGTCATATCAGTCATGTTGTGATTTGATGGCTGTGACAGATTTTCAGAGTTCAGGCGTTTATATATCTAACAACTCAAGTTTGTCGATGTCAAAAAACAACACAGAAATCGCAATGAGATTTGCTTCCTCTGTGAAGAATGGAGACAGTTTTTATACTGACCTTAATGGTTTTCAGGTTATATTTTTGTTCTATCTTGATATTGCTTAAATCTTACTGTGGATATCAAGAACACGCTGTTTTTTATTCTTGAAATAACATTGTTTTCATTTCATTTTAAACGTGTTTAACATTTGTTCAGTTTTTGACTTTGGCTTAACGTTATCTGGATTTTAATTTATATTTGTTTCTTGATTAGTGCATATATTGGCCCGTTATTGTCGTTGTCCGAATTTAATCATTTAGCACTAGTTCCCCATCTCTCTAATTTCAACTCATATCATTACACCTCTACCTAAAGTAGTTATAGTTTTTTTGTTCTGCATTCTACATCAAACTTGCCTTCCAGTTTTTCTAGTGCAAATTACATATCATATATCATATCATCATCAGGGCATGTTTAAGGTGTTTGGCCGAACAGGGCCGCCGATTTAGGGGGACCGCCATTTTGGACCCTAAAATTTTGTATGAAGTAACTTGCCAATTTGGACGACTTTGATGTCTAGATTGTGGCGCAAACACAGATATTGATTAAGTGAAGTTGAGTTGCGTAAGTTGCAGTGTGATTCCAGCTTCGCACTGAGCCTGAATTGGCTTTTATTTTGCCACTCGTTGCAATAATAGTAATAATAGTAATAGCCACAACAACGTTTTATTGCGCTGTCATCGTAGCAGTGCACTGCCACTGCGAGAGTTCACCCGGTTCATCTGACGAATGTAGCACGCAGCGTCAGGTGGCCGCCGACCTTTGGACGAAGCCGATCAGCCTGAGCCAATAGATCCACCTATAGGCAGCTATAGTGATTACATTCATCGTCGCCATTTATTATTACTCAGCCCTAAAGCTGATACTCACTTTACCATCCCGCGGAGGGTAGAAGGCTCAGTTGACCTAGCTGGCTGGCTTCATACCGGTAGACGTACAGTCACCCATCCAAGTACTAACCAGGCCCGGCGTAGAGTAACGTCGTTGATTCGACACAACGCGTTACCGCTACGCCACGCCACCAACCTGTGCTGACCAAGGAACCAGAAATGCTGCAATCAGAATCATACAATGCAGCAAAATGCAACTGTGACTGGGGCTCCGCCCAGACCCCGCTGGGAGCTTACAGCACTCCCCTTTACCTGGTTTTAAGG
>Ga0209052_1000500_pt1 | contig 12222 bp, 8 predicted proteins | sample WorMetHEROISLAND_2_FD_187409 | JGI IMG/M metagenome (GOLD analysis project Ga0209052, IMG submission 187409) | Marine gutless worms symbiont microbial communities from Max Planck institute for Marine Microbiology, Germany - Olavius sp. 4 HERON... | ecosystem: Host-associated > Annelida >...
TAGTGGTAGAATGTTTAGCCAAGAAACCATGTTGGTGCTGGGATATTAAGTGGTTATCAGACAAGTAATTAAGCATCATGTCTAATAGTTTGGTTGTCAAATGTTAAGACCATGTTATCTGAGGTAGTTGAGAAGACATTGTTAAAATGATAGATGATCATTTTTTGGAGGCTGGTGATATGAGACTGATTGTATATGCTGTACAACTCCATTTTTCCACAACTAATGCTGCAGCTTTCAATGTGAGGACATGGCCCCAGTTGGGGAAGTCTCCTTCTATCTACGGCCCAAGTATCTGGGCCAGATTCTTGAAACTTTAGGAAAATCATGGGAAGAGTTCTTATCCCAGGAAAGGGTGCACATTTTCGAAACGTCATAGGAAAATATCTTTGGAAAATGTTCATCGGAAGAAATTAGGAAAGGATGCACATTCTCGAAACTTTTTTGGAAAAAATTAGGAAAGTATTTATGAAAGCAGCCCTGTGTTTGGAAAGAAAGTTGCATAATAATAACAACATTTTTAGGAATGCCGCATTGTCGACATCTAGTATATACATCGTACGTGACATCATATATTATTTACATGGCATTGCTGTTAAATTGCGAATGAGTGAGTAAAGCAAATTTGCCTTTGGTCAGCTTAAACGATGAAGGGGTGTTTTCCATTGACGTACCAAGATAAGAAGTTTTTCAAAGATTTATTCCTTAGAAGTTCTGAAACTATTGGTGCTTTCGTAAGTAGCATGATAAGCACATCTGATTGTTTAATCTAGTTTACAGAGATAAGAAAAGAACAACTTCTTTGGAAAAGCAAAGAAAGCCGTCAATAATTCGGAAGGAAAACTTTTTTGGAATTTCTAAATCATTTGACATAGGAAGATATTTGGAAAATGTTTCGAGAATGTGGCCCCAGATTCCTCCTTACATCAGAAACCTTCATTCTGCTCCATTTTTTTTCGCAACACCAGTCATTGTAGATAGATATGCAGATGTAGATGATTTTGATTACAGTCTCATTCTGGCTTTGGCCACATTGCCGCTAACATTGGTGTACATGGCTGGTGTGTACTGAAGATGTATGTACACATATTTTATAGCATGCTCTTGTAGCAGTTTAATAGAGGGTCACTGCCTTTCTCACAGCAACATACCATAATGACTATGTATGCACCAGATCTATATCCAGATCTGGCCAGTTATCCAGTGGTGTTGTGGATCCTGTCCAGATCCAGATTTGGCTGGATCCTAACTATGATCTAGTCGCAGGGTTGGACCCAGGTATTGCATTCATTTGTTTCCATGATATTACTTAACATGAGAAGATTCAGTATAATTTGTCAATAGCACGGTGTACATTCCAGTCCAGATCTACAGCTGTATGCGGATGGCCGCAGCGTTCTACGACGTGTATATGTTGACCCAGGTGGACGTGTTTGGGAGCTTTGCAACGGGCCTCTATCTGCCGACTAGTGACATCGACCTGGTCGTACAGTGGGACATGGACGCCCAGAGTCAGCCGGAGATGATGCAGAATGCACTGGTTACACTTGAGAAACAGCTGATCAACAAAGGCATCTACGCTGACGTCAAAGTCATACGCACCTCGGTCAGTCTATATCTCATCTGGCTGTATGTCAGTCTCACTGTCTCGGTATCAGTGTATGTGTAGTGTGTGTGCCTGTCTCAGTCTGTCTGATTGTCGACAAAGGCGTATACGCTGATGTCAAAGTAAATATGCATCTCATTCAGTATATCTCATGTACGGTTTACCCTGGTAACAGCGACATATGTCTCTGTGTGTCCGGGATGTGGTCTCATCTAAGGTTTTGAACCTGAAGTTTACTGGCTGAACGGTTAAATGATTCTACTTCTGCACATCAGTTTAATGAAGATATTGTTTGGGTCTGTAATCTTTGGCCTTGGTTTCAATGATGACCAAAGTTAGTAGAGTGTGAATTTATATAGCACATACTCAAAAAAATCTCTAATGCGCTTAATGGTGTCTTGGTCGTGATGTTGTCTCGTGTTTTTAATTTTGGCTTGTTCATGAGGCCTGCGGTTTTTGTCGCGGTGTCAGTTTGAAGCTCTGTGGTATTGTTCTTGGTCTTGGCTTTGGTTTGATTCATTGACATCGCTGGTGTTTACATGTGTCTGTGTGCTGAAGGTTCCAATCGTGAAGTTCACCGACTGTGAAACTGCCATCAAGATTGACGTCGGCTTCAGTGCTTCCATCTCGACTGGCATACAGAGCGTTCACTTCATCAAGGTTGACATTTGCAACAATGTTTGCCGTCACCCATTGCAGTTGCTTTGCCATCTGCTTCAAGCCGATTGTGGTGCATAAAATGTCTGTAGCTGTTCGTGGGAACCCATGTCAGAGCTACGGAGCCTCACCGGCCACATGGGATCACACAGTGTTGCCAGCACGAGTGAATGTGCCCTGCCTTAACCCCAGCCAGGCAAGTCGGTACTCGATTTGCCTACCCTGGAGGGATGGAAGGCTGAGTTGACCTTGGTGGTTGGTTATATACCGAGATGGGTTATCTGTCCAAAGACACGTACCCATCCACACTTGATAGTGGCCCAACTGTCAATTTTCCACGACCTCATGATCATAAGTCCGACAAGCGCGGCGACAACCTACCCTATGCTACTAAGCTGGCATAAGTATAAAGTAGTGAGTGCTAACCAACATTGTACAGTAAATATAGATCATAATTTGCCAGTTTGCTGTCAACGTGTCTAGGAGCAGATGCGTGAGTACCCACTGATCCGTTGTCTGGTTGTCGTGCTGAAGCAGTTCCTCATCTACCATAACTTGCTAGAGTCATTCAATGGAGGAATCAGTTCATATTGCCTCATCCTCCTGATTCTCAGCTATTTGCAGGTGAACTTTTGTTACAAGTGTTGTCATGATTAGCCTGTAGTAGCAGTAGCAGTAGTAGTAGTAGTAGATGTCGTAGTGATCGTCGTTCGATGGTGGAATCAGTTCATATTGCTGTATCCTCCTCATTCTGAGCTATCTGCAGGTGAACTTGTTGTTGTTGTCGTTGTCACGACAAGCCCATCAGGTGGTGCCTGTATGAGAAGGCAGATGACTGGAACAGATAAGGAATTCCACCAGATTGTCACTGTCCTGGAACACATCTGTGATGTCAATGTAGCCACCAAAGTACCGTTGGCGTTTTGCTGCCCATTTTGGACAGAAGGGAACTAAATGTTCAGCTGTCTCCTCCCCAGTTGCACAGTGAGGACAGATTGGAGATGTTCGGTTCAGCCTCATTTTGCTGAGAGGAACTGCAGGGCACTATTAGAAACTTTCTACCTTTCCAAATATTTGTTTTTTTGTGTGTTTATTGATTCACTGTCAGTTACTGATTGCTGCTGCATCTGCTATTCTGCTATTCAACCGTTACAATTGCGTTATCTTATTATTGACCTGACTTATGACATTAACTGTCATGGTAGCACGGTATATAACTAACCGCCAAGGCCAACCCTTCACTATAAGAACGAGTGAAGAGAAACGCTCGTACTGAACTGACAAGACAGGTACGGGTGGATGGGAACGTCATTATTTACGCGCTAAAGCCGCGTTTGTTGCTGAGCGTTGTTGATTTATGGCGTTTGCACGTGTGCACTGAAATGACAATAAAACTGCAATGAAACAACTGTAGGAGTGGTCACCATCGACTCCGTTTACCTGACAATGTTGATCATGGAGCAGAATGTGGCACTACAAACTTGCAGAGAATCTGTATTGCGTTGCATGGGTTGACATAGTTGCAGTACAGGAGCAATACTACACAGCAAAATTGTTTCATTGCTGCTTTATATTATTTTGTTGCACATGTGCAAACCCCATAAATTATTGTAGCTGTGTATGTTTATGTACTGTATGTACTATCGAGACGTCTGCATGATCCTGTTCACACCATATCCGTTTTTAGACAAGTACCTATGACATTTTTGTTTTCCGAGTACTAATGTAAATCGTACATTGGGTTTTTTCTTGCATTACTGCGCTATATAAATTCATGTTTTACTTACTTCCTTATTTATTTACTCACTGCATCGTGTGAAGTGGGTGAATGGAGACCACGATTACAGCAACACTGGGGACCATCTGATTGCACTTCTGTCCGTGATACTACTACTACAGCTGCTAATAGTAGTAGGAGCAGCAGTAGCAGTAGTGGTAGTGGTAGTAGTAGTAGTAGAAGCAGCAGCAGCAGCAGTAGTGTATGTGTGTTTATGTGGTTAACAGATGAATGGAGATGAGGATAACAGCAACACCGGGCACCATCTGATTCGCTTCCTTGAGCTCTATGGTTGTCAGTTCAACTACCTGCGTACAGGAATCAGGATACGAGATGGCGGATCTTATTTCAGGAAGAACGAGGGACAAGCGGGAGAGCTTGAGAACCGATATCAGTATTCCCTGCTGTGTATTGAAGACCCACTCAATTCAGGTACAGCTATTGACCAATCAGCAGTAGTAGTGGTGGTAGTACTAGCTGTAGTTGCAGTTGTACAGTATTTGTAGTAGTACTTAGCAGGGATGTGGTCTCGGTCTCGACGTCTCTGTCTCGAGACGGTCTCGAGACGTACCAACGTCTCGTCTCGGACAAAATCCTCAACGTCTCGGTCTCGGACCTATGCGTCTTGGGTCTCATCTCGGTCTCGACGCAATACGTCTCATCTCATGTCTCGGACCATTACGTCTCGGATTGAAAGCGTCTTGGTCTCGTCTCGGACAAAATTCCCAACGTCTCGGTCTCAGCTCAAAAGGTCTCGTGCACATCCCTGGTACTTAGTAGTAGTTGTGGTTGTTGTTGTCGTTGTTTTCATAGTTGTAGTTCTACGCATCAACACCCAACTGACGTGTAATGCAAACAAATTGTGCCAGGTGACGTCAGAGTGAACGTTGTTGTTGTTGTGGTGAACCCGCCAGGGCCCGTGCCAATATGAGTATGAGAGGGTGAGGAGATGAGGAATTCCACCAGATTGTCGCTGTCCTGGAACACGTCTGTGATGTCAGTGGAGTTACCATAGTAACGCTGGCGTTCTGCTGCCCATTTTCGACAGAAGAGAAGTAAACGTTCAGCTGTCTCTGCCGCATTACCACAATGAGGACAGATTGGAGACGTGATCTGGCGTAATCGGAGGTGTAATGTGACGATGGTGTGTGTAGCAAACGACGTCGGCCAGGGCTGCTACGGTGCAATGAAGGTCCGCGATGCGTTTGCGAATGCTTACCGCGAGCTTCGCGATGCCGTGCTGCCGCAGTACCAGCACATCCAGTCAAACTGCTCCAGCTTCCTTGGCAGAATCCTCCTCGTGCCGGTCGAGGTGGTCAAGTACCGCCGAGTGGTTCAGAAGCGCTGGCAGCTGCGGCCCAGCTCATCGTCGTCGTCGTCATCAGCCAATGAGGAGCCGGAGCACCTGCCAGCAGCAACAGCAGTGGGCGGAGCTTCGTTAGCTCAGCTTGCCGACGACAGGCACGTATCGCTTCGATCTTTTGCACACATATACCTCATATTTTACACACACACACACATACTTTACAGTCCACCTAGATATTGTAACGCAAAAACATGAAGTCCTTCTCGAGCCATAAGGCCCATAGAGTGGCACTGATCTCTGTTTCTTTAACCCCCAGCCGTACACCCGTTTACACTGCCAGACCATGGATGCAGTGCTAGTGCATCGTGTGGTATGCCTGCTTACATTCCAGCTCTCACTGGTATTTATCGCACCTACCCATGGAGGGATGACCAGGCTGAGTTGACTTGGGCCAGCTAGATGCACCTAAATCTAATCCTAGCAGCTGAATACCGTTACTGGTACCGTGACTGTGTGCCCATTCCCCGGAACATTGGACAGGAAATGAATACTGTCGGCAGAGCACTGTGCATAGCTGCAAGGACTGCAGCTTGAGGCCCAAAAGGCTGAGAAAATCAAAGCTGAAGGCTGCAAGCGATTATCAGCATTCAGTATGTCCTCTCCTGGATGCTATAAACACATCAGTGCTCTTTAGCATAAACTGGATACATTGGACGGGCAATTTCTCTCTAAGTGATGCCTGGATTATCAATTATCAATTATGTACATCATTAATAAAAATTGGACATATATTTGATTTTTCAAAGTGTGAAAAATCGGAGATTCATCCGATTTTTTTGACAGCTAGAAAATCAGATAATCCGATTCCTTCTTTAAATGTTCTATTTTTTGTGTAAATTTGTAGTTATTTGTTCATTTGTGTTATTCAGGTAGAACTGCAGCGAAAGAATGCAGGAAATTTCTAGTAGTGTGGTTGGTAGCAATGGTCAAAAAGGCAGATCGAGATCAACAGATTATGAAAATGGTAAATGTCTGTGAAGAGAAGCAGAGATACAGTGCCTCATGAATAGTGCAGTAAACCTGTGGTACTAGACGTGATGACTGAGTTAGTGTCCTGATGATGAATGTCTACTCTAAGTAGCGTTTGTACACGTGTGTGTGTGTGGTCTGGTAGGTCCGACTCAGGTAGTTGCAGTAGTCGAACCAGCAACTTGTCATCACTGACGAAGTCAAGTGGCGTCTGTCAGTCACAGTCCCCGGGTTCCATAGCAGCTCTCAGTGATGCTGTAAGTACTGGCTGTCTGTCTGTTTGTCTGTCTCTCTCTCTCTCTGTCTGTCTGCCAGTCTGTTTGTCTGTTAGGGGTGAGCGGAAAATCGACAGTGTTTTTAAATAATTGAGCCAAACCGTCCAGAATTTTCAGTTTCGTTCAGTCTGTTTTCCAAAGCATTTGCTGGCAAACCACAGTTTCAAAGCAAACCAACCGATCGGCTGTCCATGAGAATAGCAGTCCAAACCAAACTTAATAATTATGTGTGAATCATTTCCTGCGCATAGTGGACTAGTTGACTGTTGTTACCCAGTACCCAGCAATGCAGTTTTTACAAAGACAAAACAGTCCCATGCTAGGTCCAAACCAAAAACCAAGGTTCTTTATTCTTTATTGAAGCCGAACCCAGGACTCTTTAAAAGTGGAAAAATGCAGTTATTTTTTTAAATTGAAGAAAATTGAACCAAATGTCAAATAACCATTCCGCACACCCCCTGTCTGTCTGTCTGTCTGTCTTCCATTCGAGTCTGCCTTTCTCCTCTTACTGACAAGCACAGTTTGATACACTGCACCTGTTTTAGTGCAGCACGTTCAAGAGATACCTACAAGTTAAAACACTCCAGGATCTTTTTGCAAACGTTGAATCTCAAAACATCATTGCTTTTGTAAAAGATATACCATAAGCTTTTTCATTGTATATAGCGTTGTTCCTATCCTATCATCATCCAAGTTTTTTATCGTTTCTTCTTAACTCATAAATTAAATGCTTTTAACCATTTATCATTAGTAATTCATATTGATCGTTAGTAATTCCTTTTCACTCTGCAGACAGGAAAACCATCTTGGTATATAACCAACCATCAAGGTTGGTTATATACTCAGCCTTCCATCCCTCCGGGGTAGGTAAATCATGTACCGGCCTGCCTGGCTGGGGTTAGGGCATGGCACATTCACCTGTGTCGGCTGGCATGTAACACTGTGTGATCCCATACGGCAGGTGACGCTCCGTAGCTCTGCGATGGGTTCCTGTGAACACCCTTTAACCTTTGTGAATGTGAAGTCGCTGCTGGTGTGCTAGGATTCGGACGGAGTGCTGTCTGACACAACGAACAAGAGTTCATGGCGAGGACCGTCAGCAGTAGCTGTCAATTCTACATCCTCATCCTCAGTTACATCATCAACGGTCAATTCACAGCCTGTAGTGAAGCGTCAGCAGCAGCAGCAGCCACGGCGTCAGCAACACACGGTTGCTTCACGTAGCGCCGCTCGTCGCCAGCCGACCACTTCACACACCAGCACCAGCCCTGTTTCACATACCGGCGCCCCCGGCTTAGCTTCTCATACCTCCACCAGCAGCTCTACTTCACATACCACCAGCCTTGGTGCTTCACATACTAGTTCCGGCTTTGCTTTACATAACGCCACCACCGGCTTAGCTTCACATACTGGCGTCACCAGCCTTGTTTCACATACCAGCAGCCCCGCTTCACACACTACCGACAGCCCTGTGTCACATACCACCACCGGCTTAGCTTCACATAACGACACAGTGCCGCCACCAGCTGTCGATAGCTTGACGTTTAGCACCACTACCAGCACTGCAGCCACTGCCACCACCAGTCGTCCACGTCCCCACCAACCCGCCGCTACTACTACGCAGCCCGCGGGTACTACTACAAGTAGTGGTAGTTGTAGGCTGATTGCTACAACAACTACTACTACATCTAGTGGCTCAGTGCGTCGCCATCGACACACCTACAGCGACGAGCGACGAACACGCCACAACAACAACAACAACACCGTCGGTGCTGCAACTACTACAGCTGCCAGTAGTTGCAGTAGTAGTACCGGCAGTAGTAGTGGTGCCGCGGTTAACGCGCCGTCGTCATCGCGTTGATCTTATTTATAGGAAGGAAACCTTATGTTTAATTTAACGAACGTAGTCAGATCGAGTCGTGAAGGTGTTAGGCTAATTAATTAATAAAACAGAAATAACTAAATAAATAATTAACAGTTGTTTGTCCGGGACAGCAGCGCTGCTGTTGTCTGAATGCGTTTGCGTCAATGGTTTTTTTTGGTATTTGAGTTGAGAAATGTTTGCATTCAGTTCTTAACTGGCACCGATAGCTAGGGACCACAGTTTCACACTGAGCTGCGTAATTTACCCGTTTCGGTGGAGTTTCTATACATTTCTGCGGAATTTGGTACCGGCCGTTAATTAGCAGTACCGTCTGTTGACGTTGAACGATTTTTGTCGAAATATGGGTCTGTCTTAAGAGACAGAATCTTTCAAGTGACAGTTTGAAAGCATATTCTTTCATTTTAGTGATAGTTCAAGTGACTGATTTGTGTTCCAAATCTTCCAAATTACATTTCAGACTTGACTGCATTTTGGTTTACTAATTGAACGCTGTGTTAGGGTTGATGATTGTAACGATTGTTGAACGTTTGATACACACAGAAGTTAGCGTACTTTAAATAATCCAAAAAATGCGCGATTTTCTTAGTAAATTGGACGCCACCGAATTAAAAAATATTGCCGTAGTGAGCCACGGAATTTGGCAGACTGGCCCGTGGAATTTGGAAATGTGGTCCCTAATAAACTGTGTGATAAGCTATACTGATTTATCGAATTACAATCTTCGTTTACGATTTTGTTGGCGTTTCGGCAACCGCTGCTGCCTTCCTGGGAACGATTTCCGTCCGCCGCGTGATGTCGCTGTGACGAACAGTTTGTCGTGAATGTTAGACATCTGATGAACTTGTAACAGCTTATTAGTTACTCTGTTGTTTCAACGCATTAATTTAGTCAAAGTTAGCACTCAGAGTCGTTTGTTCGATTAGCGCACCACCGGATCTTATTTAACTGTGTTTTCCATGAACTACTGTAACGCATATTTTTTGCGCACAGGAAATTTTTGCAAATATCATAAAATCGTGACATTAGGGAGACGCGAAATTTCAGCTTGGCTGTCACTGAAAAATTCATCGGCATACAACGATCACAATTATATGTCACGTTGAATTTACCTGGTAAAGTACGCCCTCGTCGGGGGGGGGGGCACATCAAAATGCCGCCGCAAAATTTCTACACTCCAAAATCGCGAAATTAAGATGCAGCGAAAATACAGTGTTCTACAGTAGTATGTTCTAGCCTCTGATGAAAGGCACTCGAAGAGATAGCATTGAAGTGTGTGAAAGACATGTTGACTTGTTGACGTGTTGTCTTCTGTGTTGCACGTGATTTGTCTGTTGAACTTGTGCGAGGTGCATGAACTTGCATATGGCGCACACAGACCGTCGTGTGTCCCTGGGCCTGTAGCCGCCAGACATTAAAATTACTTATTTATTCATATTTTAATTACACGAGTTCGTTGTTCGATGTTTCGTAGCAGTATTCTTGGATTCACGTGTATAGGAATCACAACTAACTTGGTGAAGACTAGTATCGACCCATTTTCAGAATTTTTCGCTGCCGCGTTATCTGGAAAATTTGCAATAAAGAGTAGACCCATCCACAGCTTAAGCGTGTCGCTGCACTACCTTGTGAAATGCTAATGTCTGAATAAGTAATGTGACCTGGGCGCTGTGGCAGTTTTCTTGAAATGTGAACTCGCCAGCAAGTAAGATTTTATTTTGACTAACCTACTGCAGTACTGTAGCTCTGCGGGGTGTGGCAAAATTTGATTGCCATTTTGTGAGCAACTGCTTGGAATTTTAACGCGAAAATTCATACGCGTATTACTTGTTTATGCCTGCATAGAAAGCCAAGCGGGCATTTGATATTCACTTATTGTTGTAAAACACGGAGAATTTGCGGAATCACATGACCCTGGCGATGCCCCTTTTTCGAAACATTTTAAGGGGTCACGTCTGGACTGCCCCTGGGAACATCCGTGTTAAATTTGAAGTTCGTAGCTTTAACTGTTTTGAAGCTATTCGCATTTAATACATAATAATAGCTTTTCGGGCTTCCAGGCAACGCTGTATACCCATGACTTGGAATTGACCTATGTCACCTCATTCGCCTGAAAGTGAGCGGCTTCCCATATTGTCTTTATCTGGCATAGTCGTAGTTGGTGTAAGCAGACATTGGACTAACAGCGGCTCCTGTACAAACGACTCGTGCACGGCGAACTGGACTGGTTGGACGTGCCAGAGAGGGTCACTTTCAAGCTCGGCCTCATGTCGTACCGTTGTTTGCACGGACAGGCACCACTTTACCTCGCCGATCACGTCACGGTCACTCCGGCCAAAGTTGCATCTCGACATCGGCTACGTTCCGCCAAAACGACACCGGCTCATTGTGCCTCGCTGTCGACTCCACACACGACCGTCGGGCTTTTCCGGTCGCTGGTCCGACGGTCTGGAACACACTGCCGGATGAACTCAGAGATCCGGCGTGTGATGTCGACAGCTTCAAAGTCAAACAGTTCTTTAAAACAATCTTGTTCAGGTTTTGCTAGTGTGACTAGCGCATTAGAGGTTAATTTTAACGTTATGCGCTCTATAAATTCACGTTTTAATTACTTACCAATATTTCGATAAAAAAACTCATATCATGGAAAAGAACAGAAAAAGACTAAAAAAAAATCTCGTTCGCTGGTTAGTATAATAAACCAGCTAGGCCAGTGCAAGACACACGTTGAGTTATGTGCTTGTACAAGTGACAGACAACCCGTAAACGGATACCCGGACTCATACTCTCATTCGTGTCTGTGTGAACGTAGCCACAATGGTCTTCTGTCTTCAGTACAGTTAGCTGGTTTCTTTCCCTTTGGATTCATCGGATTCGGTTAAGCTGCCTATAGGCCTACTGTGCTAGCGCGACTTTCTTTTAACTAGGTCAGTAAGGCACACGAACGAATTATTATTAGTCTGTGTAGTAGTGATGTGAAAAAAGCGTACGGCGTTGTAGGAATGTGTGGTGGAAACGTGTGGCGGCGGCGGCGACGACTTTTGGCCTATATAGCGCGGCGCGAATTCCGTGTCAGTCAACTGAATCGAACAAGCAGCGGAGCGTAGACCAGGGTTGCCAACTCTCTCCGGCAGCAAAACCCCAAACTTCACGTATTTCGCTGCCAAATGGCCTCAAAAATGCCGTTTTCACAATATGTATGATGAAATCAGTCGTCCGGCGTGTGCCAAACGAGTTAGAGGTTTTTTTTAACGAGAATGCGCTATATAAATTTACTTTTGACATTTGACACGTATAAACATGGTGTTTTTTTCATTCCTGCGATTGTAAATTATCCTTTTTTTGTAATTATGCGATTACGTTTCAATTCAATTTGATTTTAATTGACTTGATTTTTGTTCTAAGGCGTCCTTAAGAATCTACAGCCTTGTGTAGCCTATAGCAATAGGAGCTATTCAAAGGCCGCTCATGAGCCGTGAAGATGGGAAACCGCCATTCCGACATTGAATATTAATCGATGCTGGCAAAAATACCACTAAAGCCAAATCAATGCCAAGTTTGAGTGCTACTGCCCAACTTGCTAAATAATACCACAAGAAAGCCCAGCTAACGCAAAGGGAACGCGCGACAGCAGTGCATGTATGAAGGCCCACTGCGAACAAATGTAAAATCCGTAAAAACCTCTATTCT
>Ga0209052_1000501_pt1 | contig 12221 bp, 7 predicted proteins | sample WorMetHEROISLAND_2_FD_187409 | JGI IMG/M metagenome (GOLD analysis project Ga0209052, IMG submission 187409) | Marine gutless worms symbiont microbial communities from Max Planck institute for Marine Microbiology, Germany - Olavius sp. 4 HERON... | ecosystem: Host-associated > Annelida >...
GCCGGCAGATGTGGCGCTGTTGTCAGAAACCATCGACGAGAAGACAGTCGTCGCCTTCACAGTCTGCCGCAGTTTGCCCCACTTGGAATGCTTCGACGCGGTCGCTACCACCACCGACGGGTCGTCCACGTTTGGCGTGTTCTCGCTGGCGGTGTCCGGGGCAAAGTGACGCCCCTCACCCGCCTCAGCGGCGTCATATTCACCGCTGTTGGACGGCGGCTCGAGGATGATGTCCACCATCGGGACTTTGTCTACGTCGGGTGATGTGTCAGACGACGCCATCGCTCCACCAGACACTACGTCTGACTAGTTGACGTTTTTGTGTGACGGTGAGTGACCAGGCACGATGAGAAAACGCCACCTGCAACGAATACACAGACGATTCAGTGTCACCTCTCAGCATGAAAACACTTAATAGGCATCTCAGAAGAACTGACGAGTAGCTTATTAGTTTTTCTCAAGTAAGTTTAATACTAATGAGAAATCTAACTACGTACAGATTCGTTTCTGAGAGTAAATATCAAATCAAATCAAATCAAATCTGATTTCTCTAGCGCATCTACAATGGCCACGGTGAGTAAAACTACATTAAACCGTAACGTAGTCCTCGAGGTCTCGAGGCGCATCAAGTAAAAACTAGTTGTAGTCTTGGTCTTGGCCATGACACTCACGAGACGGAATGTCTTGTTTGCACCACTGACACCAACCGAGTAATATAACTGCCCCAGAATCGATGACGGAAATCTCTACTTCGGCGTGCAGTGATGGCACGCCTGGGACGGAGTCGATTGTAGCCACTCCTCTTCATTTGCTCGGTAATCTTCGACTTGTGTGACTGCGTTGCGTCACGTCGACGCCATTTCGCGGTGCGTTACCGTCGGGCGGAACAATGAAACGCCCCGAGCCGAGCACGGCGGCGACGGCGACTATACAGTCTTGACGGTTCTATCTGCTGACGATATATGATCGTCTTTTGTACGGACCGCCGCGCACCGCATCTAAACAATGACGTTAGCTGCAGCAGCTGCAGCCGAGGCCGCCGATGGTCGCCGAGCTCTCTCGCTCATCGGCCGTTCGTTCATCAGTCCAATCGCTGCAGCACAGAGATGTTCCCAACTTCGACCGAGTTGACTCGACGCGCTACTTCATATGTTCGGAATAACGATAATGCCTAGATGTAACATAAAACATCTGCAACAATGTTTAGCTAATGTTTTGTTTTATCTTACATGCATCCACGTTTGAAACATTTGCAGAAAATTGTCAACGTAAACGTTTTTGTTGACGTTTAAAAGGTGGTTACCTCGTAACACAACGCAAAGCATTTGCAAAACATGTTTAGCAAATGTTGCGTATTTCACCCGTTAACAGGCCGTACTTCCTTGATGGTTCAGCGTTCTTGACAGATCACAACACCGAAAACGTCGCTCAAACGCCACCTCAAACTCTCCTGCCAGCAGACATATTCGCAAACTGCTTTTCAGGTATTACATATTTGTCATCTTATTTATCGTTTTTGATTTTTTTTTGTCCTGTTTTATTAATTTTCTTTCTACACCACTTTATTTTACAGCAGTTATCATAAACACAAAAGTGGCCCATTTTTATCTGAGACACGGTGTATGGCTGATCAATCAATTAATCACTTAATCAAAATTAATGTGTTTAACGCCATTGCGGTGTACATAGCGGCAGCGGTAATAGTTGTACATTATTCACTGCAGTTGTCGTTGTCTGAGGACCCTCCGCGGTAGCATAAGGCACGGGAAGGCCGTTAAGATGAGATCCAATCACAACAAAAGCCATTTTGGTGCTGACACGACAATCGCTTTTAGTTCTCGTGGGATTACAGCGGTGCTAGGCTTGGTACTAGGGCAGGGCTGTGGTCAGAGTGAAGGTTAGAGTTCAAAGACGTCCACACCAGGCATAGGGCCTACATTGCTGATATTCCAAGACGACGCAAATTACCTGGAAATATATCAGACAAACAGATAGATATCGAAATTATGGGCACAAAATGAGACGATGCCTGTCTTGATCTTGAGTCAAAACAGATAAGAATCGAAGCAATGGACTGCCCGATTTATAAGTCACGGAACGTGATTTTGTATGTTAAGCAAAAGCTTTATAATGCGAACGCTGACAATGATTGACGAGTAACGCCAATTTCATTTGACATCGCACAAAAACTGAATAGTGCGCGGTGGAAGTATGTAACACAACCATGTCGAAGTTAAGAACTTGCACGATACGACAATGCTTAAAGTTAGCGGCCAAAATATAACAAAAATAAATAAATACATTTACAAAAAATGAACTAAAATAAACGATAACAGATCGACTGGCGACACAAAAATCGCTATACTGTGCGGGACACACAAACGCGGCTGCCGTTGACAAAGATCACGATATACCGAAATAGACATCACCGAACGTGGGGCCGCATATCGCATGAAGTACACAGTCGACATCGGATGTACGATCTTGTTGGATTGTGTTGTCTGTGGTAGCCTAGACAGTCTTGGTCTAGTCGACCGCGACGTCTTGCTGGGGGCCGAGTCTCGGCGGCGGGCGCAGCTCAGTGTGTAAAGACTAATTCTAAAGATCGGACTTTGCGATCGTCGCAGCGACACCAATTGCCTTCGGGATTCCACTTTCCTGCTCGACCGACGGCGTGCGTAGGCCTACTGCTGGCGCTGTCACGGCTCGTATCGGTCTCAGTATTGGACGACGATGACCGATGCCTTCCTACATACGACTTATCGCGACGTCACCAACAGATTGATGGTGCGAGATCACATTATCTCATGCGTCAATAGCGTCGCTGCTGAAATCGACTACAAAATTATATTATCAAAGATACACTTTGTGGCTAAGAAACTTTACGCCAACCTCGTAGGCTAATGCAAGTAATCTGTGTTGATAATAATTATTGTTGGTAGCAATCGCTGCCTATGCAAATACACCCCTTCTTTCACATATTCATGAACAAGTTACTAGCTTTAGTCAAATAATTGCATTCTTACATTCTAATAGCGAATTATTCGAAATATTTACTTACTTATTTACGAACTTTACTTACAAACTGCTGCCTTGTTGGTGTACTATAATTTGCTGTGAAGCTAAATATCACATTTTGCTTTTCACTAGCAACTTTCTGAGTTTTCACTACTATCCATTCGCTGTAAATAGACACTTCCATTACATATTCGGCATCCCTGTCGCTTATGTATTTGCCATCTCACGTGGACATCCGGGGCTGACGCTACGGTCCACGTCCACTACGCGTCAAAGACGATTTCAACCACACACGGAAGAGCCTTTAAGACTTACCTTGATTTCTCGGGCGGATTAATTTTTATTTTTAGTTCTTTTTTCGTGTATTTTTTGTTCGTCAGTTTTGTGTGCGTGTTATACAATACCGTATCATAATATCATATTGTATCTCTAGCTTATGTTCGCGACAGCCGAACATGCGTACTACAACAGACTTCTATTCCGACTGTGTAGAGCGCCGATAAGGGTTGTACAGTGATTAAAGTTGTGCAGAATGGCTTGACATGCTGGTCGTTCGTCATTCGTATCCGGTAGAAACGAATTGCAGTAATAAGCGATTAGTGCATACGATGTGACAGATGAACCGCGCAGCGCTGCTGGGGAATTCTCGATCATTCACGTCACAGCTGTGATGATGAGACATAGGCTGGCTATTAAAGACATCCGGCGACCAACTATTTTAATTACGCGTTAATTATCAGTTTAACGCATCTAGTTGATGTTGCAAGTAGGCGTTATTACTGCGGAGCATTGGCATACATACGTATATGCAAATTACTGTAGGCCTATGTGACGCAACATAATTTTTTCTGGAGTTTTTTTTAAATAGGCCTAGTTCTGCTGCTTTTCGGGGCTCTCTCTTTTATACTTAAACACAGTAATGCAGCCGTGAACGAGGAAAACTCCGTAAAGAAAAAAAAAACAGAATTCGTAGCATATGGCAACTTCGTCATCAATAGGCAGCTGACTGACTCAGTGTCGGATGGATGCAAAGAAGAACAAGAAATGTTAACCCGTGGGGCACAAAAGCACTGCTGCTGCTGCTGCTGACGCTAATAACAGCGGACGAAGATGATGATGATGATGATGATACGGAATCCGGCAACGTCGATTTACTGCATTATTGTGCACATTCCCGGACGCGCCAGTATTACGGCAGATGCCACTCACTGTGCCCACAACCCAACATTAGCCGGATCTGCTTACTGACAGAACATCACTGATTATGCTCGACAGCTGGCGAGGGGGATAAAGGTACTGTCAGGCAGTTGTGTTTAGCAGTGTCGTCCTTTCTTGTCATTTTCCTCTCGTATATTATTCTTCACGTTCATGGAAGACAGCTATATAAAATGATTAAAATCATATTCGCTGCTCTGGTTTCGCTGTGTCAGTTTCATGTGAATTTTACGTTCGTTTATTTTGCCCGTCTTTATTACCGCATTCGTGTACTTGATACAGTTTTGTGATTTGACTTCATAAAAACCGATAATGTCACAGACTGCTAGCTGTCCGGCATACCATATCGGTCAATATTCGAAGCTGCAAACAAGCACGGGATGATGTATTCCACTGTTAGCGGCACTAATTCTATCGAGTCGAACTCGCGTCGGTGGCGTTTTTATGAAGCTTCCGAGCGTTACGAGCTTCACGCCGCGGCCGACTATGCACGATACTGTTAATATTGTATTGAATGGGCGTGAGTGAGTAGCGACGACAACCGCCTGCCATTATCATTGCGGTCACTCGACCGATGAACCCCGATGACAGACATACGAGTTTTATCACCTTGCATCCATGTGTCACCTCCACACCACTCACACTCGTTTGCAGTATTAGCGTCCGTAATACAGATTAATACGAATATATCACGAGTACCGCCAATGTCAACATTTTAATTAATTATTTCCGATTGAGAAATGTATTGCACAATCGGTCAATTCAGGCCACGAAACGTTAACAGCGTGAATAAAATGCGTTTTAGCTTGCGACCAACACGCGATAAGCTACACAGTACACACGAGTTGTGATTAATCGGGATAATTATGCACTTTGTAGAATCAGATTGGTTAAGAAGTTTAAACCCTAAAACAACCCACAGTTTTCAATCAATTCACGACACAAATATGTAACAATACGTCAAGCCTTGCTCAAGGCTAAGTACATTATCATGCAAACAAAAAAAACGCACGAAAACCTATGTAATCTTGACCTTTGACCTTGATATTTAATAGGTTTCTCGAGGTTGTCAAGGTACATGTTTATACAAAATTTCATTAAGCTACGTGCAGCGGTTCATGAGTTATCCTGTCCACAGGAAACAAAAATTCGCGACGATACTGAAAACAATATTGCTTTCGCTTCCGCGGGCAGTAAAATATTAATAACAGTTAAAAAGCATATAATGATACACTAAATAATACATACAATGCTACACTATATTAGACCCTTTCCCGCTAAAGCCTGATTAGAAGTCAAAACGGAGCTGTTTACTTGATTAGAAACACAATGAGAATTGAGCCATGTCTAAATGTCTAAATCTAAATGTTGTGCAAACTTGGAATTTTAAGGTCTATAATAATCACATAATCGTTAAAATTTTTTTTAGCAAACTACAAAATGTTAACGCATTAATTTTGCTGATTTTACCGTTTCTAGCGTTAGTAAAAAAAATTCGATGTGTCTGTTTATGTGACTGGTTTAAACAGATTTCTTTGCGGTAAATAAACTTCTTGTACAATCGGCGACAATTACGTACTTGTAAGTACGAACAGTTAATCAACAGCAAGCACAGCTCTTTAAATTACAAGCTAATAAATAAAACGGGACTGATAAGTAAATAAACAACCGCACCATTTAAATTTAATTATTCAAAAGTTACCTGTTATTTTAGGTCGCCACGCCGAACATCCGAAGTCTAACATCTGATCCACTATGCCAACAGCGTTACCAGGTGAAAAAATAGCGCTGCCGCAGATCTGAGAAGTGTCCGCAGTCTGGCCGCGCGCTATTAATCGCGCTGAAGCAACCACGTGTGCCGGCGCACTGGACCGTCAGGACCCAGCGAGCTGCGTGTAACCACTGCGCGACATCCTCGCTCCTCATCCACTCCAGTCTGCTGCTGCTGCTGCTGCTGGATACGCTGATAGTGACGCTGTGTGACTATCGCACGCTACAGTCGATTACATTTCAGCCTACGACGACTCCCGATCGACGGCTTAAGCCGTGCTCACAAGTGCAATACGAGCCTCGTACTCGTAAACTACAAGTTTATTTAACTTTCGTAACCATTTTCATGTTAATTTGTCTCGTAGAGAACTCGTGGCCAACTCGTACTTGGTGCTCGTGTCATCGTGAGGTCAAACTTATGACGACGTCTTCATTCTTAGACATCGCTAACCAGCTGTCCACGTTCTGTGCTGTTTGCTGTTTAGTTTACTTTTCTTGAGTAACAGTAGAGGTATTATTTGTATTTCACGCAGTCTGATAACAAAAATTTTGATGGTTGCACTATTGCACACTAGCTGTATAGAAACATCTCCGGTTTTAGCTGGCTTCCGCATCCGTGTATTTGATAGTTTTGTAATTTGGCTTAATAAAAACCGATAATGTCGCAGACTGCTAACTGTCCGGCATACCTGTAAATGATGCGTTCTTCCTTTGGGACGGCAAACTGTTTAATGCCGATGGACCAAAAAGTCTACAGCTCTGGTCATTGGTGTGCGTCAGAGAGTTGATTTCAAGCTCTGTCTTGTTACCAGTACGCAAACCAACTTAGAAGTTATGCTGCCAGTGCAATCGAAACATGTTTTTTCTGCATTGTCATTAACCGATTCAGTTCTACACTCTGAAAGGTTTCAGTAAAGCTAGTATTGACAGGTGTGTCTATATTTAAGTGTTTGGTCTGTGCACGACTTAACTGTAGTGTAAAATTAAATGGGCTTACTGCACGGTAGTGTAACGTTAGGAAGGTTTAGCCTCGGGCAAAAGTAACGATTGGAAGGTCAGGGAGTCCGCGTCGTGTCGTGCCGTGGGAGTGGCTTAGGCGCAGGTATGACGTATTTTTCTACAACTATTTTTTCGAACTGATTATAGGCGTTACTGTCATTTTTTCATCTAATATCGCGTGTTAAGCCTAACGTTGTTATGCCTGCTAGTCCCCGCCCCCGCTGTGTGATTCCTCGACTTAAGCTTACTTGACGTAATGCCACGGCGACGTGCGCTCTGCGGCAGCTCCAACTTCACGGTTCCAGATCCGGCTTCTCCAGAGTTGTGCTAACCTTCCTATCGTTACAACCCAGGGATCAAAGGAAACCTTCCTAAGGCTACACAATCAACAGCGACCGACGAACATATGGCTGGCTGTGTGGGCGATGACTCGCGGCTGGTACTGAAACCGTGCCAGTAATTGTCCGTAGCCAGCCTTTGTATAATTGCCCGGACCGTAAACACAATAACAAACGGTACGTGTCCAAACTGTCGAAATTGGTCGCAATAAACTGAAATGTGGCAGCATCAGCAGCCACGCAGCTGCCTGTGCAAAAAGGTAATCATGACAATCGATCACCAGTTATAATACCGGCTTCAAGCTAAACAAATAAGTCGGATAATGTCGGATAAATAAAAACATGTGTACATTATGCCTTGTCTTTTTTTTATTTGACATAATATGTGTGCATGTTTTCATAATTAAAAAAACTTAAAATTTGCTGTAAAACAAATTTGCAAAAGAGGGTACGTAATTTTCTCTAATAACTCTCCCTGTGTAATCGGAACAATCTTGATAAACGACTTTTAATTATGCTTACCTGCTGCAGTATTTTTTTTTATTTTGGCAATATATAGCTGCCATTCTTATGATAAGAATGGCAGCTATATATTGCCAATCGTCAAATACTGTGAAGGTTGGATAAGAATCTTATTCAACCTTTACAGTATTTGACGATTAATGCGCTAGTCGATGTCGGAAACCGTCTATAAGGCTCAAGCTAGCAGCAGATGACGCACTGATATTAACACTGTGCCTCGGCTTATTGTAAACACAGAACGGTAGCGTCGTTGACTCGACAGACATCGGAATTAATTGGCCATGATCTATGGCCAATTAGTAAGTGATACGTTTGAGCATCTGCTGCAGTCGTGCTGTAGCGCTAGGTCCAGTCTTTCTTTTTACGCTGTTTGCTATCAACATGCAGCAGGAGATCTTCAGCGCCAGCGTTGATGTCCGACTGATGATCAAACTTGGATTAGTTGATTAGTACTGTAGGTAGTGCATGTAAGACTGTAAACTACGCGTCCTGTTTCACTGTAGTATTCTCCACGTTAAATTAGAATTTTCACGCATAAAATGTTAGTCATTATCACGTTATAAACGTGATAATGACTAACATTGAACGCATGCATTGTTTTTACACACTAAAACGTTCTTTGTTTTCAACGATCTCGAGCAACCTTATCAAAATACACTATTTGTATAAATACCGTTATGATAAAAAGGTCATTACGTTGGAAACCGTTTGTGGGTGTTTTATTCAGCTGCAACAGTTTCACAAACAGACGGACAGACAAACAGTGATTGATGTACAAAATTTGTACTGTAAAAGCGGCGCGATAAAAATTATTATAAACGAGTTTCAGTTAATTAGTTGAATTTTATCTAAATTAAACATGTGTGCTAATGGCTGTTTTTACTGTACGACGAATACAACTTGAGTTACATTTAAGCTTTACTCTCAACTTCAGTATAATTTCAGGGGTGGTAAAGATTTATACAAATTGAACAAAGAATATTTAAACGCACTCATATGCAAGTTTTACACGTTTTCTAGACAGAAGTTCTGAAACTTTAGTTGACATATCACATTCTTTTTTTGCTATTAACCGTCGCTGTTATCGACGCTCAAACAGTCCGGTTTTTGGACACTTTGCCACAACTGTATGTAGGCCTACAAGTAGAAGCTAACGGTTAGTTGTCTAGTTTTCGCCAGGTGTTGATACATGCTGGCAGGAATCAGACGATGGTAAACGAGTTGTCGAGCGTCATGATGGCAATTTGTCGCATAGTCGCCTGGTCGAGCAAACAGTCGGATAACGTCGTAAGTCTCATATCGATCGATCGTCGTCTTATAACGGGATCGTTTGATACTCATCCCTCATGTCTTTGTCCGTTGCTGCTGACAACACATGATACATATATTCTTAGGCTGTTTGCCGTACGTTTAGCACCCAATACGTACAGTGAATAGTGTTCGGAAAGAGGATTACAGAGCGCGACTTTGAACAGTGTCGGACGCCTCGGTTCCGTGGTTGTGTACACTGCTGCGCAAAAACGCCCACAGCTGTTTCGCCGCAAAAAAAAACTGACGGTTGTTTCTGCAGGGTGTAGCTAAGAGTAGAAAGACGAAAACTGTAATTGTCAAGACACGACTTGGTATTTCGTTACAACGTGTTGTACGATTATTTGTAAGACAGGTCTGTTAACTGCAGAAACATGGAACAAGTTTTTTTTTAATTTTTTTTTCGTCGTAGTAACTTTTTAGGTGCATCCAGTACATCTGTTGACGGATGACAAGGCTGAGGTAGACTGGGCCTCAATGCAGTTATGTTAACATAATCACAAAGCCAGACTCAGCAAACACAACAAAAGGCTTGCCATTTGCTTAAAAGTTACGCCACATCGGCCTGCCCCAGTGCAAACCATATACTGTAGAGATGTGTACACTAAAGTGATTCTATTAATGTTGCATGTCACCGAATGCTATCGTTGCGCACGTTAACAATTACAACGTGCCTTCTTCTGTGATTATTAACAGATAACCATTTGAAAAATCACACACGAAACCATGGTCACAGCCACATACAGCACACAAGAAGCTATAATGCTTAAGTACCGATGCCGTAGTGGAGGGCACATATTTTGGTCTTAAAGTCACAAATATTACTGCGTCAATGTTTCGTTGTGTCGCAGGGCTTTTTTAGTGTGCAGTTCTACACAAAAGTGCAGTTCTAAAGAAATTTGTGCAGTTCTACTCAGTAAAATGTGCACTTGGCAAATGGACAATATCTCTAAAACAGTGTAAATTTGTAGTTTTAAAATAAATATTCCAGCAAATTCAAATCTGTTACCGTACATAATAAATAAATAATATACCAGTTTGGTGTTTTGGTGTTATTTATTTTGGGCCTGGCCCACCCTGTAGATGCTTCTTGATTGTATGCATGTAAATGTAAAATATATTTGATATGCGTAAAACTGTTCAAAAATGCCATTGAAATTTGTTACAGTAAACGACAATGTGTTTCAGCTCCTCCAGACTCCCTACCGGGGCGCCGCTCCTGGACCCCGCTGGGGGACTTCCGTCCCCAGACCCCCTCGCTTGTGCAGTTCTAAAATTTCCTTAAAAAATCCCCTGCCACGCTTGATTGGCGCGACATTATGGGCGGTTGTAACACTCCGGACGATGTCGGCCTAGGTCATGAATTAACGACTGCTACATATAGACACAACGTTAGACGTTGAGTAATCAGATAATTAATTCAATACAGATGGAAGGAAGTTTTTACTACACGATTCCTAAGGGACGTGGTTGTATGTATGTGTCCGGCAACAATCTCTATAGATAAGTAAAGAAACAAGAAATCTGAGCTAATGCTCATGGGACGCGCGACAGCATCAGTTTAATTTCGTACGCAGATTGTCTTGGTCTATCTCCAGTATATTTCAGCGAAAATTCACTTTAAGTGTGCGTCGCAGCCTAAAATAGCGAAAAATTCACTTTAAACCCATATTTTTAAGGTTCAAGGTCGTTCAAGGTCATCGATGTTGGTACCCCCGGAAAGCTCGTCAGCAGTGCTTGTTATGATACGCAGCAAGTATCTATCTGCAACCGTTCTCGTGCTAGATTGGAGGACAGTAGCAGGAACCGCGCGTTTTGAAGGGGGTACCCAAATTTGATGCATTCGTACTGAGGACTCCTTGAACCTAGGGGTCAAACCTTATGCCGTTGAAATCTACGTTTAATGCCGAACATTTCACACGCAGGTTGTTATGGTCTATCTTGAACGGTTTCGGCGCAAATCAGTCTTAAATTGTGTATTGCAACCTAAAATCGCTAAAAATTCAGTAAAAACCCCTATTTTGGGGTTCAAGGTCGTTCAAGGTCATCGATGTTGGTACCCCCGGAAAGCTCGTCAGCAGTGCTTGTTACGATATGCAGCAAGTCTGTCTATCTGCAACCGTTTTCACTCTAGACGAGCCAATAGTCGTAAAATAGCGATTTCTAAGGGGGTACCCCTGTATGATGCCCTCGTTCGAGGGGAATCTCTTCACCCAGTGGCACCAAATTACCTCGTAAGAAACTAGAGGCTCTATGGTATCATATGATGAAGACCCGGAGTCTCTATCTCACCTGGCCTTGAATCCGTACCGGGTCGAGACAGACTGACGGACAGACAGACAGACAGACAGACAGAATTCCCATAGCCAATACGCGCTCTCAGCAGTACCTGCCGGTACAGCTGTCGCGCGTGAAAAGGAACCCTGATATACGTGAAGTGCTACTACGAACATAGTGACGGTTCAGTGTGCTAGACTGCTGGTGTATGCTACTGTATTAAACGCGTCTAAATTATAAAGGCTTAACTGCAGCATGCATTTTTAACATAATATGTGTCATATTTTCTATCAACTGTAAACGCTATGAACGATAACATTGCGTGACAGTTACCCTCCTTTACCTTGGTCTTTCGAACTAAAACACGCATAATGCGCATTGCCAGTCCGTCAAATTCCAGTCCGGCATTTTCAAGTTCGGCAAATTCACGTCCGTCATTTTCCAGTCCTGCATTTTCCGGTCCTGCATTTTCAGCGCCCCCGTCTGAGGCAGATCGAGTTGCGCTTTCCAGTGGGGCCCGGCACCGAGCTACGGCCCAGGGAATGCGTCTATAGACAATCGTATTCGCGCTATCTAATGGTAATCTTTAATTCACCGATAAACGGTAGACAATAGAGAAAACAACACAGTTCTAATGCAGCTCCAGAGAACTTTCAACTGTTATTAATAGCACGTAAAAACCATACATGATTGCTGACTGAGTGACTGAAATAAAGTACAACAAAAAACATAACGTCGTCTAATTCACATTATCATAATAAAGCACATAATATA
>Ga0209052_1000502_pt1 | contig 12216 bp, 4 predicted proteins | sample WorMetHEROISLAND_2_FD_187409 | JGI IMG/M metagenome (GOLD analysis project Ga0209052, IMG submission 187409) | Marine gutless worms symbiont microbial communities from Max Planck institute for Marine Microbiology, Germany - Olavius sp. 4 HERON... | ecosystem: Host-associated > Annelida >...
GGGGTGGAGGAGATGGAAAGAGAACGGGGAGGGAGGGTAGGAGAGGAGGTGTGCAGTAGGAATTTTCAGTTATTTTAGGCTCTGGAGTCAAGCAGTACTCTATCATGGCTTGGTGGCATTCTAGTGGACTAGTCAGGGCGTTCCACTTGCAATCAAGAGGTTGCAGGTTTGAATTTGAGCTGCTTTACTCTCTCTTCAGCAGCTTCTCATGGTCAACGTTGCTGTTGCCATGAGCTCGTTCACTGCCAGGTGTTAGTACCCCATTTACACGATCAAGCTGCATCGACAAGCCAGCTTTGTGGTGTAAACGGGGTATAACTCTGGCAGGTTGTTCAGACACTCATGCTTCTGTCTTGAAGCAGTATAATTTGGTACCAGCCGAGGGCCAGTGATGTTCTGCGGGTGGGAAGCTAACGTTAGGTCTGGCAGAAAGTAATGTCAGCATACAACTGAGCTTTTGATGCAGGCAGACTGTGTGGACACCGTCAGAATTGGTTGATTAAACAGAAGCCTCAATAACGAAGATTGATGTGAAGAAGGTGATATGGTGAATCTAGGGCTGTGGTGTATCCGTGTCTGTCTGTCTGCATGTCCAGTTGTTCAGCTGTGCCGTGATTGCGGTCGGCATCTATCTGACTGTCGAGAAGGTTCAGTTCGTCTCGTGGACGCTGGGCACTGAACTCGTCGCCGCATCCTGCTATCTCATCATCTCAGCAGCTTCGGTCATCTTCCTCATCTCGTTCATCGGCTGCTTCGGAACACTCTTCAAGAACAGAACCATTCTACTCATTGTATGTATAGCTACTGATGCTATATGTAACGGCATATCAGCCGTGTTTCTACAGCTGTTGTAGAGAGATTTTGGGCATTTGTGGAATGGTGGATGTGTTGCAAGAAACAATCAATTATATTTTGCTGTCCAGTTCAGATTATGATCAGAATTCAGGAATACAGTAAAAGAGACTTATAGGCTAGATGCACCCAATATCTATTGCATGCTTATCAACGGCTTTTCCCAGATAGCAAAGCTAATAATAGTTCAAGACGACTGGGCATATAGAGCATGCAATATTGAAGAGAATCCCACTGAATTTGAATACCTATAGCTTACTGATAATGCAGGCAATTGTACTTTTAAGTAAGTAAGTAAGTTAATTTGTAGAGCATAAATATCGGCAACAGGCCCGCAGAATGTAAGTGCATCAACTAGAGGAAGGAGAGTATGTTTCTAGTCTCAGTGGACGTTTGTGCTGTCCGAGTGCTTTCAGCTTTTTGTGTAAATGACTCTGTTGTGTTTTGACAAGCTTGTTGGTTGTTGTCTGCAGTACGTTGTCGTGTTGTCGCTGGTGTTTGTCGTTGCTCTCATGGGAAGTGTTCTTGCCATTGTCTACAGCGCTTGGGTTCGTTCACCTCTTCTTGTAAGAGTGAATTCATAGGTAGAATGTTGGTGTGCTTCAAAAGGTACTACGTCTATGCATTACGTGTGAGAAGCACGTGTGTGCCTTTAGTGGGGTCCAGAGGCAAATAATCCCGCGTTAGGTTTGATGATTTCGCCACTAGCCACGAAGCCTTAGCTGTACTTTGTTTGCAATTAAAACGTTTTTCGGGGCAATTTGTCTGAAACCTGATAATACTCTGATAACATAAAACAATGTCTTTGAAGTGCAAAGATTATGCGCATCTAGTAGAAAGTGCTATGGCGAAAATCATTTGTGACCACAGCACGCCCACGACTGCTATCTGTGGCCATGACCGTGGTTGTCATACCTGTGCTGCTGACGCTGCACCTATGTTGAAACAGTGATTAATAGCGTAGATGTAAAAAAACGTTTTTTTACATTTTTTATTTTTGTCATGTTTTCACTTTTTTTTGCCAACGTTTTTTTAAATTTTGTTTTTATTTTTTTGTCTAACACAGGTTCAGGTATTAGGCATGGGGTTGAACATAGTTTACATTGACGTTTTTTATTCAGCGTTTACAGACGTTCACTTTTATTTTTGTCATGTTTTTAACGTTTTTTTTTAAATATTTTTGTGAACGTTTTTTACATCTATTATTAATAGGCTATGGCATGTAAATTTATCAAATTACAACAGAATGTAAACAACTTTAACGATCATAGAAGGTTGTAATTTCATCACTTCATCAATCAATCAAAATCTTTAATAAACAGTTGTCAGACTGCAACTGAACATATGAATCGCACGAATAAAAACAACAATAAAATGCGGTATAATATCCTAATTAGTAACTGTCTTTAAAAAGTAAGCGTGTTAAAAAGTTGCAGTCCAGTAGTCTTGACGTGATGTGAAGTTCACGATTGTGTTCACGATTAATACAGTTTGCCGTATTAATCAGACAGAGCCCTTTTTGTCCTTTTCCATTCATGCCTTGTATTTATTACCGTTGTTTGTTGCTATTGCGCGTATTGTATTCTGAACTGAACTGAACTGAGGTAATTGTCTGCGGGTGTACTTTGTACTGACAGGTCTGGCATTATGTTCGTGTGTACATGTTGGAATCTCTGCTGGACGTCTATGGTCATCACATGGATGACCATTGGAACAATCTTGTCACTCGAGGCTTTGACGAGGCTCAGGAAAAGGTTGCAGTCAGTCAGTCAGTTCTTATTTTCTCGACTCAGTTGTATCAATAAAAATTATTTGAAACACAAACATTCACCAGAAGTTTTACATTTTGGGAACAGGCTCAAGCTATAGTTGCTATCTTAAATCCTAATCTTGAATAAAAGGTTATAAAAGGTTAAAGAGTGTGTATGGCTCTTCATAGGAAACCCATCTCACAGCTACGGAGCGTCACCTGCCATATGGGATCTCAGTCACACAGTGTTACCTGCCACCCGACAGAGGTGAACGTGCCCTGTTTTAACCCCAGCCAGGCACGCCGGTACTCAATTTACCTACCAGAGGGATGGAAGGCTGAGTTGACCTGGGTGGTTGGTAACATACAAAATTGGTTGAAATCTGACCCCCAGAATTTGTCAATGTACTAGACCATGCCACCAGCAGATGTGAATAAGCATGTACATAGCATTACAGCAGTCAAGCCAGTGCGTCTACATCATAGTTGTAAGAAACGTTTATACACGTTTTTATAATGTTCATAAAACGTGTTTTTAACGTTTTTTTATTTTTGCAACGTTTTTTTTTAAATTTTTAGTGGATGTTGAACGGTTAGGGTATTGAGTGACGGTGATTTAAAATATTAAGTGAAGTGTCATTCATTGTTAGTCAATGTGTCGGTTAAAAAGGGATTACGTTTTTTGTCAACGAACGTTTATTTTATTTTTTTGAGTTTTTTTTACATTTTTTTATAATGCGTATGACATCGGTGTGTTTGCAGTGGCACTGTTGTGGCGTGGATGACAATGGTTGGGCGGCGTACAGACAATCCAACTGGTACAAAGACCACCCAGGAGCTAACCGTAAGTCTGTCTGTCTGGGTGGTCTGTTAGCCCGTACATGTGATACAAAACACTTCACACCGAACAAATTGGACCTGTCTTTGAATTAAGTCAAAGCAAGGTTTATTGTGGTATTGGAGACAGAATGCTAGATCATGTCATATCATAGCAGTTTTTTTCCGTTATTCTTTTCCTTGTATTGACTTGCAATTTTGCAGTATGCTGCATTGTAATTTTCTGTTTACTGTCAATGCCGTTTAACCGTTGAGAAATGAGAGAATGACTTACTTTTTCAAGTTGAGTCGGACACAGTGTTTAGTACAGTGTCAGATAAAATGATGCAACTGATCTCTGATCTGTTTAAGGCTCGTTAGCATATTTAGTGCTAATAAATGTGCATGTTTAGTGAAAGTTTTAGCCTCTTTCGTCGCCACTCTATAAATGACATGACAGCCAGTCAGAGACCAGGATGACGTACAACGTTTTAAATGTTATTTATATTTCAGTGTAAATTTGTTAAACTTAATTAGAGAATACTGTAGGCTCTTTCGCAGACACGATGTACTGATAATGCTTTGAAGTGTAAATATATTTTGCCAAAAATATTAGGAGCCGAACCGAGACCAGAATAGCTTTAGCACGTGGCTCCAAGGTTTAAGGCCAAGGGGTCTAACTTACCAGCTCATATCCACGTGACCAGGTGTGCTATAGACTAAACATTATTGTGAATATTATGTTTGACGCTCACAGAGGTGGACAAACCGTATGTGCCAGCCAGCTGTTGTGAGCGAAATAGTGGTGGGCAGTACTCAAACAAGTATCGGTGTCAGATGTCGATAGATCGGCCTCCGGGACTCAGATACGGTCGAAAGAACATTTATGTATATTACCCGGTTAGTAATTATTACTGTGTCTTGTAAGTGTTATCATTTCCATACTTATTCAACTTTCCACGTGGTTGCTATCGTAATGCAGCCGTCTGATAGGCCGCATTAAGCAACTCGTCCGTCCATCTGTCCGTCCGTCTGTCTCTCTGTCCCATATGGGCTTCTAAATCAACTACAAAAAGTTTACCTCGATTAGAATTTATTAAGCCGTGGTTACGTGCAAATAAAACAAATGTTGTCGTAACATTTTGCAAATGTTTCGGCATGTTTAACATGATGTGATATGATATGATACGATGCATGATTTGTCTGTCCAAGGTACGGATTGCATTGGACAGACAATGAAACACTTTTTCCTGCCCGTGGAAGCGACGGTAGTATTGTTTTCAACGTTGTCGCTCTGTTAACACAAGAGCTCATGAACCGCTGCACTTAACTTGATGAAATTTGCACGAACATGTATGTACCTTGACAACCGCTAGAAACCTATTTAATATCAAGGTCATACGTCAGTTGTTAAGATCACATGGGTTATTTGTGTTTCTTGCCTGCATAATAGCCTACTGATTGAACCAGTTGGACTGAATTCACGAAATGTCATAATGTTATTCGCTATAGGTGGCGCCACTTTATTACTGCGCGTGGACCCAACTGGCGCCACCCACGGGCAGTACTTAGCCCTGAGCAACGCTTGACGATCTTGTTGCAAATGTTTTGCAAGTGTTTTCAGCCGTTTACTGTGGTTTTTATTCTACCGTCACACATCTTCCGATTGTGTGTGTGTAAAAAATTGTGCCCTCGGTATGGCCATACAGAGGCGTGTTGTCTGTAGGGTTGCCTAACAGTCGGCAAGCAGATCTTGAACCAAATCGCTGCCTACTTCATTATAATCGGCTTCATCTTCGCCGCTTTCGTGGTTTGTTAATTATCATCAGTTTATCATTGTGTGGTTATTATCAGCTTGTCACTCATACTGCATTGGTTAATTGACTTTTCACTGCCTGTGTCCTTATATGCTTCCTAGCTGTCGCTTTAGTATGTTTGTCTGTTCGTTTTGTTTATCTGCGAGATCATTCAGAAAGTTTTGAATAAATTTCCATGCAATTTTTGGATAGATAGGAAGTTCCTCGAATGATTAGATTTCAGTCGTAATTCAGATCTGGGTCCGGCTTTAGAACCCGCTGAAGGAAAATTTGCTGAGAAAGATAATCGTAGAATGTCACAGAGTGAGTTGAATTACCGAGGGTCAGAAGGAACCAGAGAGACGCCGTTGGTGTGTTCCCACAAACTGTGCGTTGTTACTTTGTGTGCCATCCGTTGATGAGCATACCAGCAAATTAACCGTTAATTTGTATCAGGCGCAGAATGTTTGGGAGACGTCAGTAATAGTTGTTTTCACTGTCCTTGACAAGTCTACTGAACAGCACAACGTCCTGATGGGCCGCATTACGGGGTCCTTGTCTGTCTGTCCGTTTGTCTGTCCGTCTGCCATATACGGGCTCATAACTTGACAACAAAAAAGTGCAGAAAAGCCTAAATTGGTGCAAACAGTAACCGGTGTGCCATTTTTCAGATTTCGCCTATTGTGACACATTTTTCTGTAGCGTGGTCCGTTTTCTGTCAGTCTGTCGTCTGTCACACTCGTGCACCCTGCTTAAACCGTTTGACGGATTTACATGCCAATTGGCAGGTATATACTTGCGGGGTCTAGTGACACATTGTGTTATATAGGGGTCCCTGACCCCCAGGGGAAAGGGGAGATTTGGGAGTTGAACCCCCGGCCAAAAATTGCATGTGCCTACTTATAATTCACTAGGGGGCAGCACCAATCAGCGATTTCGCTTCTTTGTTGAATGACTTGGATCAGTTGTTATTTGTTTGTTGTTGTTATAGACTGAATAGACTAATTCGGCAGAATTGAGTGATGTGTTTAAAATCTAATGTTGTTTGTGTTGACAGATCGGTGCTGTCGTCTGCTCACTGCTGCTCTACCAATATTACTGATTTGTGGTCTAAGCGATGTATTTCTATGGTGCGTCACGTGACATCGGCCCGGTCTCTGATTGGTCGACTGGCTGATGATTGACAGTGTGAACATTCTATTCAGTGTGACGTCAGATCTCCAGCATTGTCGCAGGCTGACGTTAGACTGACAGTAGCAGCACTGCAGCAGTGACGTCACACAACTCAGCCTCCTACCCTCAGCGGCGTGGCAGTTTGATTAGCAGTTTACCGGCCTAATGCGGCTGACTGGGGTGGTGGTGTGTCTGCATGCTGCACCGGGTGATGCTGGAGGGATGGCCTGGCTGAGTTGGCCTGGTGGCTGGTTACGCCATTTTCCACCCCACTCGACGCCCGCGGCGCTTTGACCTCCCCCACCTCCTATTTTCTGTCTGTATAGTTGCCCCACCTGAACGTAAAAGATTAAGCGTTAATTGCATGGACAGAAACACAGTCAGAAAAATGCATACACTGTGGTCAATAACTGTCAGGAAATATTAGTAAAATTGGTACCACCAGCTGTCAGATTTTAAGGCTAAAATGTACCAAATCTGATTTCCGCTGGCGGTTTGCCCCAGACCCCGGTGAGGGAGCTTACTCGCTCCCCCAGACCCTTTAGCTGTATTTAAGGGGGCCTTCTTCAAAGACGGGAGAGGGGAGGAGAAGGGAAGAGAAAATGAATGGAAAGGGAGGGATAATGGAGAAGAGAAGGGGAAGGGAAAAATTAGAGTTCCCCCACATCTTCAGTCCTACTTTGACCACTGATTACAGACATTTCACGTTGAGTTTAATGAGTCATTAGCCGTAAACCCGCAATTGAAACGGAAGCTTAGAATACGATTACTGTAGCAATGTCTGTTCGACAGTATCATGTAGAGCATAACGTAGCAAATTAAACAGTAGAGCAATTTACTGTAGAGCAGAAATGAGTTGCAGAAACAGTCAACAGTCACAGCTGATTTGCTACACGCCGTGTTACTATAGAAGGTTGGGACGCAGCAACAAACGACAGTGTTTTTGTTTGCTCTTCCTCCATTTTTACATTTTGTCTGTTGCATAAATTGTGTTTTGTCATTTTTAAATAAAGTATTTTTTTAAATAAAATAAGTATTAACATACTACATGCATGAATGTGCCGTGGTTAAATGACAGTGCTCGGTACGTTTGCCTTTAGGTTAGGTCTAGCGAGCAAACATTGCTCGTTAGACCTACGAGCGTATTACAACAAGGCAAAGAGTTAATGTAGTACAACTGGCGTCTGTGTTCTTGTTGCTAAATAATGAAAACAATATTGAATGCGGAAATAGTCAACATTTGGGAACAGACAACAACTGTATGGTATAAATACATGCATTGGTTGCCTTGAATGCAACACAGTGATTTGAGAAATAAATTAACGATGCTTACAGGCACCTGGTCACAAAAAAAATTGTTCCTAATCTACAGCCAAAAGGGACCGACACTGACAACATTAAAGTGCAAAATATCTAGTAGACCAGAGTTAGCGTATGGGCCAGAAATTGGAAGGAATTGGCGCTAAATCTAACACTAAAGGGAAAATAACATTTATGCATAAAATATTCAGTGGGCCAGAGTTAGCGTATGGGCAGAAAATTGTAAGGAATTGGCGCTAAATCTAAGAATAAATTGAAAATAACATTAGCCTATGTGCAAAATATTCAGTGGGCCAGAGTTAGCGTATGGGCGGAAAATTGCAAAAGATTGGCGCGAAGCTTTAAGCTAAAGGGAACATCTGGCCTAAAGTGCAAAATTTCTAATGGGTCAAGAGAGAACGTATGGGCAGAGAATTGAGAGGGTGTGGCACTAAACCTAAAACTGAGAGCCAAAAGTGTCCACGGGGAAATGTCCGTTCTCCCGAAGCGAACTAGAACTAGGCCTACTTCGTTACTATTCAAACCTGGATGTGTCACTCACAGTTGTATCATAGACAGAAATGGGCTCATCATCATAGCGTGGTTTAACGTGTCCTAAATAATAAACATGATTTCTAGCACTAAGTAAGTAATTAAGTAAGTAAGTAATCCTTTATTGAACAACGGTCAAACGCCATTGAAATAAGCTACAGCAGATTTGCACGCGGTACTAATAAGCATCTTCAAATAAGCTACGCAATACAAACGAACGCTTGTACAGGTTATAATGACATTGTGGCAATGCAAATATACAATTAGAGGCACGAAGTTTCATGGGTAGAATTTTTTTCCGGAGGTAATAACTGGTGAATACAATGTTCCTTATTGTTAATCATTTTACGGAACAGTTGCGCATCCGCCTCATGCAATAACACACACAAACGTCTCAACTCACTGCTGTAACCCCACCGAAGACCTTTTTTGAAAAAAAGCATCAAATTTAGCTGCGGCTTGTTCGGCAATTTTTTAGCACGTATAGAAAGATTTATGAAAGCGTATTATCGTACATGCACCGGGTAATCACTTCTCATCTTTAGCAGTGCGCGTTCTTCCTATGCCGATGACACACAATCAAGAAACTTGTATAAGAACTTGACTTGCACTAGAAACTTTCACGTCTGACGCGGTGGCTTTTGCCACAATTACTGTACAGGTTTTTTTGCGGGAGAATATAGAACACAGCTCTACTCCGTTTAAGAAAACTTGTAGGCACGCGACCAAAATTATATGCAAGAACCTTCTGCACGTTTTTTACAAGTTTTAGACTGTGTTAAATGTGTTTTATCACCACTTCGTCGCTTTGTTATGGAATTTTTAAAAACATTTTTATTTACAGAATTTTATAACTGCTGTTAAACTTGTTAAGTCTGCTGTTCTCGTTTCTGTAAGTGGACTATAAACCATAATGATGATGATGATGATGATGATGATGATGATGATGATGATGATGTTGATGCGCAATTTGTGCAATTTGCTGTATACGACTTTCCGCTGGATGTACAACTTGTGGATTTGCCGTCGTAAATGTATTTTACAGCACTTGTTTTACGACTTGTTGTGCAACAAATACACGACAAATGGAATTAATGGAGTTGCGGCTTTGGCGTTCAGTTCTGAAGTGTGTTAGCTTATTGTACTGCATAGTTTCTGTTGCGTGCATGTGAAGGCGTTGAACGAGTTTCGTTATCGGTGCGATAAACTGCTCTACAACGACTGGGTCACCATCCCACTCGTCTACACCCAGGTTGCTCTATCTTTGTCGGTGTGTCATTTCTGTTTGACGCCGATGCCTTGATGTGTCGAATACTCGAAAACTTAAGCTACTGGAGTAGGCTCAGATAGAAAGAGTCAATAGAGTAGGCCTAATCACAGTACTGCGTGTGCATAGGATGCTGCGCATATACATCGCTTTATGTCACCCAGTTAAACATTTACAATACTAAAATAATAAATGTGCAGTATTCTTTGTCATCAGAACCACTACAGACGTGGGTACGTGTAGATCGTAGTTTTGTTCAGCAGTAGACATTATTTTTTCATTCACTAAAATCTAACATTTCGACGAAAGTATTAAGATTAAACAAAAAACTCAGATGACCCACAAAATTGAAAAAAATAATGGTTTATAGGTAGAAGGGGCCTTCAGCGTTTAAGTGTGCCAATGATCCCCATTTTGAAATAACGATTTAGGTGAAAGTAAGTAAGAGAAACTGCAGGCCAGGGTCATGTACATGCAACCTTGAACGAATTGCTACCCTACCGCATGCTGGGGCCAGCTTAGCCTCCTATCCTCAGCGGAATGGAAAATGATAAGTAGGCTTAGATTACGGGAGCACGTGCTGCAGAGTGTAGGCGTACAGTGTGACTGATTGGGGCGGTGCTATGTCTACATACTGCACCGCGGGTCCCGTTGCTTGCAAACACGGACAGTCGATGGCCGCATAAAGCGCTGCGGTATCATATTAGGTCAGGCCAATCAGCTGCCAGTTCTACAGGGCTTGATACCGTTGCTGGTTCGTCGTTTATGCAGGTAGCAACGATAGCGCTGTACATATTTGTACTGGCCAGCCTGATAGGGCGGCGTCAATTGGACAACGGTTTCGTCGGAGACTTTCAATTTCCAGTTCTTACATTCCTACAGTTCATCTTGTACAGGGGCTGGCTCAAGGTATGTGAATAGGCGGCCTAATAGTATCTGTCTACAGGCATTTTCGACTAAAGAAGTTACGTTTTTGGTTTAGTCGTATTTTTGCGGCCAGCTCCATTACTCAAAAAAATTACGAACGGATTTTGATTTAATTTACGTGTCGATTCGGATTCTTTTGTGTATTCTGTATCACAATCCAAGATTCTTTACAAATAGTGTATCAAGTCCTCCGTATTCGCCGGGTGGCAGCACCATTTTGGGCGGAGGTTTGAAATACCCGATCGCTTCTATAGTTTCCGTCTTGGTTTGTTATTATGTGGTAATTGCTGAGTAACGTGAGAAAGCGATACGTATGAAAAGTAAAATCCCAATTTGTATAGAACTTCGGCGCCAAAAAAAACTCCAATGGGATGCATATAGCCACTAGCCTGTAATGACAGTTGTTGCTGCTGCTGCTGCTGATGATGATGATGATGATGACGATGACGACGATGATGGTTGAAGTCCAAATTCCACAAATTCAACTTCGATTAGTTAACGATTTTTGTACTACATGATGTACAGTAAGTACATCAAATCCACAACAAATTGTACGACAGATCCACAGTAATCGAAGCCCTACAACAAATCCGCAACATCTTGAAATGTTGCACGACTTGTTGCACGACTTGTCGTCCGACAGATGGAAGTAGTGGAGTTTGGGTTTGGGTTTGACGCAGGTTGCTGAGACAATGCTGAATCCGTTCGGCGAAGACGACGACGACTTCGAGATCAATGTGTTGATTGATCGACATATTACGGTCAGAGAACAAACGAAATCGATTGTATTTCTTGTCGTTAATATATTGGCTTGGTTGCGTTAATTACTCGCGTAATGGTCACGGCCAGCATCGAAGAGTCGTCATCGAGAAGTTCCAGGCCTAGAAAATTGTTGTTTCCGAAAACATGGCCAAAAATAGGGTCAGTAGGTCGGATTTTTTTTTAGTCTGACAATGGTGCTGAATTACGTTAACTAATAGTATATTCACACATTCTTCTTTTTGTTGCCTTCTATTTTCATTTTAGTTTGACGTGTTTTGTTATTTTAGTGGAAAGATGATCCGGACATGATGCATGATGAGGAAGCAGCCAGTCGGCGATGGAAATAGAACCCGAAAAATTTCGGCCTCAATATAAAGTCCATAAAAAGTTTTAGGGTCGGCGTACAGCAACTTTTTTAGGCTCCATCGTAAGTCGTAGACTGTATGTATAGGCGTTATGTTATATACAGCAGAAAACAACTGTGAAATAGACTCGGATTCTATAGTGCGTCCAGTGACATTAATAACTCAAAACGTCAAATTTACAGTTCCAAACGGTTTATACATAGTGCCCCGATAAAAATTAAGCCATTTCGTCATAACTGCATGCATCAAATGTGGATTTATTTTCAATTGTTTTTCACCAATATACTCTTTCGTTAATTAATTCATCAATTAACTAATTAAGTTTATATAGCGGGAAAACTCGTCGAATCTGAGACGCAATTTGCAATTAAGTGATCATCGCTACTACACTAACTTGTTAAATTAAGTCAGCTGTAGAATAAGTGAGCTACAAGTTGCCTTGTAACTGTCAATAAAGCTGACTAATTTTTTCACGATGCGTTTAGGATGTGACGGTTATAGTTAGGGTACCGGCCACCGGTTATTTCAATTTTATCTTGATGCGGCCAGTGAAAGGATAATAAGTAAGTAAGTAAGTAAGTAATCCTTTATTAAACAACGGTCAAACGCCATTGAATAACTATAGCAATACTAATAAGCATCTTCAAATAATCTACG
>Ga0209052_1000503_pt1 | contig 12216 bp, 10 predicted proteins | sample WorMetHEROISLAND_2_FD_187409 | JGI IMG/M metagenome (GOLD analysis project Ga0209052, IMG submission 187409) | Marine gutless worms symbiont microbial communities from Max Planck institute for Marine Microbiology, Germany - Olavius sp. 4 HERON... | ecosystem: Host-associated > Annelida >...
GTTTTCTGCCTTCCATCCCCTTCCCGCTCTTTCCATGTAGAAGTAGGCCCCCTTAAAACAGCTACGGGGTCTGGGAAGCGCTGTAAACTCCCCTAGCAGGGTCTGGGGCGGAGCCCCAGCGGAAATCGAATTCGGTGCATTTTAGCCTTGAAATCTGACATCTGCATGTAGCACCAATGTTACTAATATTTCCTGAATCAATTGACCACGGTGTGTGCATTTTTCAAATTGTTTTTGTGTTGTGTTTTGGGCAACCCTCCCCTCCCTTCCCCTCCTGTTCCCTTGCCCTCTCACTTCTCTTCCCCTCCCATCCTCTTTCCTCCTCTTTCCCTTTAGAAGTATATAGGCCCACTCAAATACAGCTATGTGGTCTGAGGGAGCGGTGTAAGCTCCTGCAGCGGGGTCTGGGGCAGAGCCCCGGCGGAAATCGAAAAAAAAACACGCTGGCTTGAGCGCTGACGAATGAAGAACTGTGTCTCAGAAAAGTTACATAAAATACTGTAACCACGAATCCATGATCCATCAACAATGCACGGTAAATGATGCTTTGATTTGGACGTGCATGCTATAGGCCTATATACGCGCATATATAGGCTCTAACTGTCCTTTTATTATCCGTTACATTACTGAAATGTGCACGCCGGACAGTTGAACAAACTTAAAAGCAGTCCACTCTGTCCACGAATATGTCACTATTCATTAAAAGATGGAAAACTGCACTTCAAAGGCTCCAGTAATCAGATAACAGTAACACACACGCGGTCCAAAAACTGGAGCCAAAACGACTGCATGCAGGCCTCTATCGCATAGTATCATTTACATTGTACAGTGTGCGGCAAAAAAGCATCCCATGAAGTTTTTTTTGCCATTTTCTGAGCAACTGGTCAGAATTTTAACGCGAAACTTTGCACACTAATTATAAAAAAAATACCCGTTTATATACACGCAACACTACCAAATAGAAACGTCATTATCTTAAATTGCGACCAAGTAACGAATTTTTCTCTGTAACCACATCGCCATTTCTCACGTTCACCTGCAGCAGAAATGCGCACGATGTTTAGGCGCTGCAGTAAAACACATCGTCAGTCGAATAACAGAGTCAACAATTTGGCAGTGAGAGTGAGAACACCAAGTGTCCACCGCCAGCCTTCACACATGCATTTTATCTCTTAGTGAGCAGCTTATAACAGCCTTGTTGATGGCAAGTTGTCCCAGATCTACTGCAGTGCCTGCTTGAGTTCAGCGACGGATTTCAGTTTAGGTGAAAAATTGTCAATGAATCAGAAAGTAAAACAAAAAGACTTTACAAACATTGTTTACAAAGTTTGCATCACTATGACGTCACGAGCAACAAGATGCACCCATTTGGTTTTAGCATGCGTAACTCATTACATCACTAAGTTTTTGAATGTGGAAAATCATGATGTTGTCTTGCAAAAAATTCTGTAACTTTCCAACAGTTAGGGGATTTTTTTTATTTTTACCGCACCCTGTAGATTAGTAGCCTAACATTATGCTCTTATGTTCAGCTGTGTTAGTACATGAGACGGGTGAGCGTTCACTGATATATTGTCTTTACTACGACGTCAGAAGTGGCAGCTGACTGGCATGAACTAATGATACTACAGCGCATTATGCGGCCATCCAATGCCCGTGCTATATTGAACAACTGGATCAGCGGTGCAGCATGCAGACATACCAGCGCCCCAATCATGTCACACCCGGCCTTCACCTCGTAGCCTGTAAGCTACTAGAGTCATTTCTCATCTCGCTGAGGGTAGGAGGCTGAGTTAGCCCGAGTTGGAATGCAATGTAACAAGGCACTGTCAGTGAATGGCCGTGCAGTTGAGTCTTGCTAGCTGTATGACTGGTGTTGGTTGCGTCGAGGTCGCAGTGTGTGAGGGTAATACAAACAGCGATGATACAATCGCCGCAACTCCACAGGCTCCAGCCCTACACACATACATCCACATGGCTGCGCAAATTAACAACGAATTAATCAATTTATCCTTAAAAACTGTCTGATTAAAATTTTTTGGATCAATCAAAAATTCGAACAAAATTCTGGACTTCTTAATATCAGTAACGTCATTAATCTGCGCATTTCGCACAGAACATAAATTATCAACATTTGTAGTTTTTGTATTGCTTGTACAGTGTTAGGCTTCCAGTTTGCACTTTGTAAGCCCTTGTGGTCAGACGAGTAATTCGAGTACACATTTTGCTTTAGTTTATGAAAGATAACAACAACCAGTAGTTGAATTCTGCAGTTTTCGTGGTCTTACTCGTTGACTCCAAAAACTGTTTGAAATTAATCCATTAATCTAAGTTAATTTTTGGAAATTAATCGATTAAAAAAATTTTAATCAGTGCCAGCTGTAGTACATAGCGAATACGCATCGCATTCACCGTCAGAGCCAGCATGTTCAGACAGTTAATACTGTGACAACTGCAGCCGACTAGAGATGCAGTGATGAAAATGCAAAACAAGAGAAATATCAGACGTACAGAAGTAAAATAAGAAATTTAAAATTCATTTTTGGGGCCCTGCAGCCTAACCTGCAGTAGCTCTGGAACAAATGACCAAATAAATGAACAAAAATAAAAAAAAATTCCAAAATCTAAAACTATAGTAAGTTAGACTATGCAGTGTGAAATCTGAAGCTGTGCAATGGCTCGTGACATTGTGCAGTGCAAGTACACGCTGTCCATACCATTACATTTCACTGCACGGCTGCTGCTGCTGCTGCTGCTGTGTTTTCGACTTGTTTAACCAGACTGCTTATCCACGGTCGCTTCGGGTTAAGTGGGTCCCAAAGGGTGTTGCAAAGAAGAATATTTGGGAATCGCTGCAGCAGATTTTTTCACACTTTTACAGCATCAAAGATCTTGAGGATTTCAACACGACTATTTGCCTAAGACTACAATTACAACTAAGACAACAACAACAACAAACTACAGACTACTACTACTACTACTACTACTACTACAAAGATCACCACAGGAACTTTACTAGGAACTGCATCATAATTTCTAACAAGCCACACATGTAGTTAACCATATAACAAGACAGACAAATACTGTCAGAGAAGATAAGCAGATGACACGACAAAAGTATACCTTTGCCGGGAGACTCAAGTCCAGTTGAAGAGCAGAGTTGTTGCACTGCATCGAACAAGTTGCTGGTTCCGATCTGTTTCAGACGAATGTTGTAATGGACGCAGACCTTGTTGTTAAACGTAGCGTAGAACAAGCATGGAACATGGCAGCGTTCTCGGTCCATTGTGAAAGTGCCTGCATTGCATTGTTACAAAACTATACTACTATCATCACCATAACAACCACCCACCATCACTACCAGTCCATCACCACCACTACTACTACTACTTTTGACTTTCAACATTATATCGACATCATCATCCCTACCTTACCTTACCTTACCTTCGGGGTGCGCAGGTTGTTACACCTGCCCAGCGCTGAGGCCATATCAGTTCGGCCCAATGCGCAACCCCGATGTAACCAGAAGGTCACAGTGATCGGCTGTAAAGCCGAAACATCGGCTGTGAAGCCGAACAAATCACCAGCCACCTGGGACTGGTGACGTGTAGTATGGTTGTTCCTATCAGGCGGTCTGCGCTTGGTTAGCTCCTCTCCTTCAGATCATCATCATCATTAGTTATTATTATTATTATTACATGAGTGCCATAAATGTCACAATTAACTGTCAGGACACCTAACAAACATGGAGCAAAAGTGTGAGGTATGCAACATCAAACTCAATGTTTACGGACAAAACAAGGCTGCAGAAAGCATCCAGTGAACAGTTCAGTTTTGAGGCGTTATTTAAACTCTGCTAATGTATCTTTCTGTTGCCTTAACAACAGCATCAAACAACAAAATTTCTGTTGGAGTTGCTAATGGGAACAAAAGAAAAGTCTGAGAGAATGAATCTGTTGAATGAATCAAAGTTTGTGCTTCTTCAACATGCAGCAGTGCAACTGAACTATCAGACGCTGAACAATGAATAACTATTCAGCTTTAATCATGACACAAAACAATAAACTTAGACAATGACGCAATGAACGGATTATTTATTCGCAAACTGTATGTGATATGTAATTTCTTGAAATGTTACAGAAAAGACCACAAAATTCATTCCACACAAGCCAAGCAAAAACAAAACGTGCTGAGCAGAAATAAAACAAAGCAAGTAATAACCGATGTGTGCAGAAAGTGAAATAAAACCAAACTTCACACAAATATTACTCACCAGCACAGAACGCAGCAATGCTTTCTCGAAAATGGAATCGGACGACATCTTTCGACAGGTTAACAAAGTACGTCTGACCATCCCAAGAACATGCAACAACTTCCTCCGTGCCGTCACCCTGAGACATCCGCCAACATGCTCAACAAGAAGCTACTCAAATCATCAGATACATTATACAATAGACCTGTGCAATTGTGCATAAGCCTGAATCACTCGGTCTGACTATGTTCTCTTTCTGGCCTGGCCTGGCTATTTAAGCAACATGATTTCAACGCCTGGCCAGTTTGGCCAACTTAGCATCAGCTGGACTTCCACTACTGCATCACTATCAAGATCGATAGTTCCAGACCTGGTGACTCGCTTATGCACTATCTAACTGCATATAAATGTAGTCAGATAGCCATCTAATTAAGACTGCATAATTAACCACGTATACAATGTGCCCTTTGGTGGCAAAAGTTGAGCATCTGAAAATGCTGAACTGTGAACGTAGCCTATAATCAATTCGAGCTGACCTGCTGATTCCCTGATTCGATTCCCAGTCGCCTGTCCACTTGACAGAGTCGACTTTTAACCCCTGGCAGCATGTGCTCTGCATACACGCCCATGCAGGGGACGCCCCCCTCCCCCTTGCACACGTCTGAATAGAAGCTAATCAAGTTAGTCTTGACCACGACACAGGCCAGCAGCTACAGCTCAGTTCAGTAGCAGTCAGACAATTATAATGAAATGATGTTGTTAGCACAAGTCGAATAGACAAAGCAATGAACGCGTGATGATACAAGGACTCAGACGCACAAGAAAAAAGAAAACATCAAATAATAAATTTTAAAATGGTAAAAATGCCAAAATAAACTTAATAACAGGGAAAAAAGATAGAGAGAGTACTCAAGCAAGATAATGCCTGATAAAACAGATATTTAAGCCTGACATAGAACTCGAAAGCACTGAAAGTAGAATATGGCGCGATAGCCATTATATCATACTATTTATTTCTCAAGTGCTTAAATAAAATATGAGATAAATGTATCAAACATACTGTGACGTCAAGCTTGGTAAGTGCAAATAACTGATGATCGACAAACAACGACCACAAAATTTTGTCTCCATCCAGCAACGTTATTGTACCTAGACACATGCAAACAGTTTCACTGCGCAACAGCACAAACCAAGCCTACTTCTGCATCATCACAATTCCCGCACTGTAACAACACACACCGACATGTATCAACCACATCCAAGATTCTTTATGCATTAGGACTAACTTCAATTCTTTTGGCTTACTTTTTGAAGTTACTCCAGCCCAGGCCGGGTTTCCAAACTTCACTTTCAAGAACTGCTGGAGCAAATATGAAAATAACAAGAAGCTCAAAAAGTCATTTAAAATCATATGAAATTAACTTATGCAAAGGAACTAAGCCATACTGAGCTAGAGCAGTTAGTACTATACCAGAGCAATATTAATAGTAATTGTCAGGTGCTCCGGTGATAACCGCAAGTGTTATTTCCTGTTCCAGCATCTTTCAGTTGTCGTTCAACGCTGTCCTGCTGCACGACAGTTTTTGTGTTAAAGATCAGCCAGACTACTGAAGGTCAGTCCAGATCCATTTGCTTAGTTAATTTTTAGGCTCCCTTGGGAACGGAGTACCAGGGTTAAAAATAATAACAACGGTAATGACAACAGTAATAATAATGTAGCTTGGAAACTTCAGAAGCACTGGAAAAACAGGAAAACGTGGTAGCACTGCACAATTTCTGTAGAGCCATATGATGGCTAGAGAAGTGGTGTTAGTCACGGAGTGTTACAAACCATCGAGTGTGCAAATGGCTGAGTAGTAATTACACGGTACAGATGACGTCGATGACGATGACGACGATGATGATGACGATTCTTTAGCGTCACGTTCGTGTTTCTTGAGTCGACTGATGCTGCCTACGACCTCAGTACTGACGACTGGGTTGCGCGCCCTCACTGAACCGACCGCATGAAAACACACACAGTCCCTGCAGCACAGCAGCGTCACTCACCGTACAGCAGAACTGACACTTACAACTCGATTCACAGCAACGACTGCAATCACTGGGCCTTTCTTCATGCTGGGACTTTGACGTTTGACCTTTTAACCCCAAAACCTAAGCAGTACCTTATAGACTGAGGCCGGTTGTTAATGAAAATGGTTTAAATGTAGCTGTTTGGCCAATTTACCGTACACCTTTAGGCTTGTCAACAGACGCTAAGGCGATAACAACAAAACATCATATTGCAGTTTTAGAATAAATATAATAATATATACACCAGATAGTACACAGTTCAGACAACTCAGTCAATCCCTAACACACTGGCTGGCAATCTATTTCACTCTTCAACAGTTTAAATGTCTTATAGCGGCTTTGCAAGCGGCGTAGCAAGCAAGCTATTCGCTCTGCAGAAAGTTAGAAACTGACTGATAGTTGACTAGTAGACTTCCCTTCGAAGAACTCGACCCGAGATGCACGTCACTCTCCTCTGTCCAAGATCTCAGTTGTTGACAGCACCGACTTGCCCGATCAAGATCGTCTCGTGCCCGTACACTCGGAAAACGTCAAAGTCCGAACAATCAGCTTCTTCACACAGACTCTTAACTAGTCTGTGACCCCTTCAGCGGCTTTTATTTATGAGTATAACACTCTATCACGAGATAATTTTGTCTTTTCTCTCAAATATCAATCAAGTTCAACTTATTACAGCCGTTACCATGGCCGTCTCTAGAGATGCACCGATCACCGATTCACTGTTCATTTAATTTCTGGCAACATTCAGTAGATCATAGCAAGCAAGCGTAGACAAGCGCATTGTTAATAGGCCTACTATACAATAATGCCTATGTAGACTTTATTCTACGCCAGCCATACTAACATTACTAACTACTAAATAATCTACTAAAGGCCTAAATATAGTTGGGCATGTCCACATCCTTACATACATCTTCATCCCAAGACACCATAGAGAGAAATCCATCAACGCATACGGGAGATATCATGGGAAAAATATCATGGACGAACGCACACGTGCATAGATGGACAAATAAAACAAAAGAAGGATCTAGTGTGATAGAAGTTTACCATACGTTTAGCTGTTTTCACGCTGAATGCACCGGTGACAGAGAAATGGACAAGACTATTGTATCACGTAGCACTGCACAGTGTCTCAAAGCACAAAAAAGTTTTCTAAAAAGGATAAAGGTGTGTATAGTTGTTCATGGGAACCAACCAATCACAGAGCTACAGTGTCACCTGCCACATGGGATCACTCAGCGTTACCTGCCACATGATACAGGTAACGCTAAAACCCAGAAACTAAAATCAGAGTCACAAATAAATTAAACTACAACGTTTGAAAAGTTATCACAAACTAGTAAGTTTATTTTTAACTAAATAATGAGAAAAATGTTAGCAGTAAAATTCTATAAACATCTGGGATCTACACAAAAACATAACATCTTACAGCACTACAGCAGATATGTAATGACTCAGACAACAAAAACACTGCAAAAACAGCGAAGTATGATTGCAGAAAAGGACTGTATTAGTGACCTTTGTGCAGTGGCAGCGAATACCGACGATGAAGACATATTAGGAATGAGTGTGACATAAGAACCACCAGGTTGAGACACTAGAACACTGAGCTGACCACTAACTGACTGGTTCACCGTCATTGACCCGACCTACAAACAGTGACCACGGCCAGCGTCTTGACCTAGAAACACTCAGCTGACCACTAACTGACTGGTTCACCGTCATTGACCCGACCTACAAAGTGACCACACGGTTAGCGTCTTGACCTAGAAACACTCAGCTGACCACTAACTGATTGTTTCACAGTCACTGACCCAGGACTAGACTACAAACAGCGACCCAGAAATAACGATCAGCCTTCAAACACTCTAACCGCATAGTCCTGACCTGAAAATAACAAGAACTTGCACAGGTCATCAAAGATAAGATCAGTTGTTCGATAGTCGTAAAATGCACACAAACACACACTCGGTTTTTGTTAAACTGAACCAGACTTCAGGCAGCATCTCATGCCTACTTGCTTCATGGCTCACATCCGGACCTATTTATCTCACACTTTACTGACATGTCCTAGAAATAATGTCGTTATTTAGGCCACGCTAAACACCCCCAATGACGATGATCCACATTACCGCAGGTTAAGTTAGGCTGGTCTCGAAATTAAACTTTTGGTGAGTTTTGGAGCAGGAATTTTGCAGGCCAGATGCCCCACCTATCTCCCAATGAACAGTGTCAAAACCCTGAGAGAAGGCCATAGAAAAATAGTACTAAAATGATGTCCCGTTCGCAGCCAATACGTCAACGTGGCAAGGTGTTTAATAGTTTGACTCACCTGGCCAGTCAGCAGCCACTTGTCCACAGCTACAAGTGTTGCTGTGACACTTTGTCTGACTTTTTGACTCCTCAGCTGCTGACGACCAGCGATAAGCTCTGACAACACGGTCCGTGTATGCAATAACCAACTCATTCAACCCATCGCCATCTGCATAGGCACACTTACTACATCACTTTCGGTTTTTGCTTACAAGTGGCCTACCTTTCCAGAGTTATTGCAGGTTAAGCCACATCAAACCCCAGGGCAGAACACTTAGGGAGGCTGCAGCTGTTCTTCTACAGACTGGGTGGCCATTCTATCATCCAACAATAACGACCAAAACAATGAAGTACAAGCATTCATGATACAATAACAAACTACACTCATGCTTCCACAGTGCAACACTTCAGCCACAGTTGTGCCATGCTGACTTAGTGGTTCTTAGCCAAGTCAACAAGATATATCCCAATATGGACTACTTTCACATCACAGAGGACGGGTATCATCGGGAAAAATCTACTTTTCCACAATAGCCAATGCTACGGGTACTCTCCAGTATGCCTTTGCAGACTACGCTCCAAATCAAATTTTTCAACTGCAACAGGTTCTTTTTTTTGACTTTTCATTCTATTCAGATTCTGTTATGAATATGAACTTCAATACTCATCAGCTTTTAACGGCACATTAAAATAGTTGCACTACATCATATCACGTCATAGCTTCATCGGGAATTTGAAATCCACTGGCCACAGACTTTCCATACATTACTATACCACTTCACAATGTTACAATCAACTTGCCTCATGAACAGCATTAGTGAGTAAATGTAGCAATGAAAACAGAACATGTCAAACCAATGTCAGTTATAACGAGTGCTTTGCTGTTTGCTGCTAGTCGCTGTTTGAACATCGGCTTCAATATCCTCACGTCATCAACTACTTCACATTCCTGCATCCATCATCATTCACCTCCAAATACCTACATCTGTCCCTCTTCTAGTAATAATTAGCTCACATAGTTACCCTCAGTTTGTGTAGAAGATAGAAAAGAACAGTATGGCAAGACATTAAGTATCATAACTTCGTGTCAGCAGCATCATAAGACCAATGTGAACCACAGATGGTGGAAGATTTATCTTCAACAAGTTACTGTTGCTTTCTCCTACTGCATTCTACGATGCTGTTTGTATTCACTTACTTGGATGTGAAAAAATATAACAAAAAAAGTGGCAATTTGAAAAAAAAAATTGACGACAAATGCACATCAACCAAAAAACTTAAAAGAACAAAATTTTGTCACATCTTACAATATTTAGCCAGCAAAATCTCAGACAGTTTGCTACACAATCAACACAATGCCCAAGACTAATATGAACGTCATCTATGAATGAAATGCACAGCAGAAGTACCTGTGATGAAGCAGGTGTGTCAGGACGAACAGAAAATATATGACACCATCCCTCAGAGCTCAGTGAGATAAGATAGTTCTAAATACAGCATCAATCATTCACTAGCTATGTAACGCTGCATGAAAACACAGAATGACGACTACTTCAACCCCCTGCTGCACTAACCTGCGCTGTATCTGGTGCATATGACTTCAATATACACATTTTAATAAATGTTCACATAAATGCAGTTACATGAAATTCGTAGTGTAACTAAAATCTACACCTACAAGACATGCAACATAGACCTAGATATTGTCAATTTATTAATTGAAAAATCACTGTGAAAAATTTAGCTATGAATAAATGCCATCTGGAGATGATGTGGATACATTACACAAGCTAAAACAGTGACAAATCAAAGGCAACATTATTTTGCAAAAAAACAAGACTAGAAATTTGGGGCAGAGCCCAACGTGAGGCCGCCTGGCGCCATAAGTCCGACTGAGGAGACAATTTTGGGGTACTGAAATTCCGCTCCTAGCAACGCCACCTGGCGAATGCAATCGCATTAGCCTATGCTCCATGAGGAGTGTTCATTTTTGGGTGGGTAACAATGAGCGGCTTAAGCTGTTTTAGTGACCAAAGTTCGCCAAATTTCTTTCCTCGAACATGAAAGGGATCGCAGTTGATGACGCCATTTTCCTCTTGTTGTTCGAAATCGTGAGCATAGTTGATTTTGGGTGGGTACATATATAGCCATGTAAATTTTGTTGATAGTGGACCAAAGATAATAATCACATTTTTTCCGTCAAACATGGGAGGAATTGTACTTGTTAAGGCGGTTTTCCGCTTGTCGATCTTTATCCATTCCAAAGACATTCGCTTTCAAAGTCTAAAGTTGTCCAAAATTGCGCCTAATTTTAGATGCTTTTTTGCCAAAAACTTTAGGAGTGGAAGCCCCTAGAAATTGGTACCCAAGTTATCATACACGCTTCACGGCACATGTGACATTATGCTGTAATGTTTGGTGGGGCCATTCGCACTGACCAAAAGTTATTAGCCAAAATGGACCAAATTTTGGGCTACTTTTCACATTTTCATTGTTGAAAATTGTTGGGGGACCCCTGCCCCCGATGTCATGTGCATTAGCAAGTCTTGGTCATTCTACAGCATGTGTAAAAATTTGAGGGGGCAGCGCCCTCTAAGGGCCAAAATAATGTCTTCCGAAAAGGTTGATTTTGGGTGGGTAAACATTAGGCATGTAAACCTTTTTGTTAGTGGACCAAAGTTCACCAATTTTTTTCGTCAATCATGCGAGGAATTGTTATTAATAAAGCCATTTTCTGCTTGTCGATATCTTGATGCGTTTTGGAGATATTCGCGATCAAAGTCTAAAGTTGTCCGAATATGCGCCAAATTTTTGACGTTTTTTGCCATCCCAAATTTCAGGGGTGCAAGCCCCATAAAATTTGTACCCAAATTATCATACCTGCCTCATGGCACATCACGTGATTGTTCATTGTTGAAAATTGTTGGGGTGACCAACATCCCTGGTCAGGTGTGCACTGGCAAGCCTTGGTCATCATTGAGTGTGTAAGAATTTGAGGGAGCGGGCTGAAATATGGTCTTGGAAAAAAGTTGATTTGGGTGAGTCCAAACTCACACCTCCAACTTTGTTGTTAGTAGACCAAAGTTCACCGGACTTTTTTACCGAACATGGGAAGAATCGCTCTTAATCACCTGTCTTTCTGATTTTAGATAGCTCCATCTGTTCCTGAGACATTCATGATCGAAATCTGAAGTTGTCCAAAATCGCCCCCAAATTTTGCACATTTTGGCCCCCTAAATTTTTAGGGGGAGAGCCCGCTAATTTTGCGACCTGGATTATAAAACACAACCAACTTCCAATCATGTGACAAAGCTTCATAGCGATCGGCCAAGTGATCTGTTGGAGAAACTACAGCAGTTTGGATCAGCAGACAACCATTCACGCTAGTAGTACTCGTGCTACGATGCATGCCCACATTCACCAGTACCTGCATGAACTTCGGGCAACTTACTCTGCCAGAAGAAGATGCCATCACCTTCTGGAGCAGACGGCAGGCAGCCTATCCACTGCTTGCCCCACTGGCCCAAGACCTTGTAACTGCGGCCGCATCCCAAGCCTACGTGGAGCGTGTGTTC
>Ga0209052_1000504_pt1 | contig 12205 bp, 7 predicted proteins | sample WorMetHEROISLAND_2_FD_187409 | JGI IMG/M metagenome (GOLD analysis project Ga0209052, IMG submission 187409) | Marine gutless worms symbiont microbial communities from Max Planck institute for Marine Microbiology, Germany - Olavius sp. 4 HERON... | ecosystem: Host-associated > Annelida >...
GGTCAATCATCATCATCATTTATTGCAAGAATTCAGCAACAACAAATAACACAGTAGAAAATGCAGCAGGAACGATCAAAAGGTTACAGCATACGAGGACTGGTCGCTAACTGCATGGTAGCGGTATACAATAACACAGTGTCTGATCATGTGATGCACTTATGACAAAAACCAAGGCACGTTCGGGGCGTTACCTATTGTTATTGTACAGACACGCCGGCCGTTCGTAACGTTGAGAAGTACGAATGCTGTCCGGAGCCTTACATCGACATAACGTTTAGCATCCACATCCGCCGTCGAACGCTCTACTACGGCTTCAACCTCATCATTCCGTGCGCACTCATCTCCATGCTGACGCTACTCACATTCATTCTGCCGCCAGACGAGGGCGAAAAGATCGGCCTAGGTAGGATATGAATCTACAGCTAACTCATGTACTGGCTTGCATGTATGTATGTGTGTGTGTGTAATTACTTGTGTATTTCTGTTATATTTAAGCAGGAGAACGAACAATAAAGTAACGGTAAAGCGTAGCTTATGGGCAGATGATCGCAGAATGTATCACACCGTACATGGTCCTGGTGACTGTAGACGTTAACGCTAATGGTTTTTATTCGCGCACCTGCCTAAATATCTTTGATTGATTTCAATGATTGATTCGACAGTTGTCAGCAATTTTCGTAGGCAAAGTCTACTTGAAGCTTGGTCTAACTAATTACAACGAGACCTGTTCGTAGCCTTAACTTTTTGTAAGTTTTTCGCAAGTCGGCATGTGTAAATAAGACTTGATGGTAAGTGGTTATGGTGATTAAGTGCGCTAGATTAAGCTAAGCTCTATAATATAACCTAACTTTACTTTTACTTTTTTGATGGTAGAATTTTTCAGGGCGTCAGCATCACTTGCTACGAAGAAAGCCATGTCTTAGCTATTGCAAAGGTCTCTCCGTCTGTGTGTCTGTCACACCCTGACACTGTATCAAAACGGCGCAAGCTAGGATCACGAAATCTTTACTGTCTGCTCCCTAAAGGACTGTTACCAGAATCTGTAAAGATTTCCTACAAATCCGACATGGGTCGCCCAGATCGAAAGCGCTAAACGAGAGACGGGTCGAAAAAATGCGCGATTTTCAACCAATAAGTCGTCGTATCTAAAAACGGTTCAAGATAAGGCCAAAGTTACTACTATTAATCATTAATAAGAATACCTACATGCCACTTCAGTTGGTCCCAGAAATAACGACCTTGAATAGTCTTGAATGGCCGTACCGCACGCTTCTGCACGCATGATGCGTTTTTCGGAGCTCACGCTCACTGAAAATTTGAAAGAAGGTAGACCCACACTATAGTGTCAGCGGCAAAAATAGCCCAAGGACTCCACTTTCACGCCGTACAAGGTTCATGCGGATATACTATACGTGGGGGTTCAGTGGTGAGGGGACCTCAAACGACCGTTGGGTGGTCAGAACCAGCGATGTTTTGTAATTTCGGAACCTTTGAAGTTGCATCCAATATTATTATGCGGCGTCATGAAATACCTTATCGGCTTTACAGCGACCATAAAATGATTGACCTTGAATGACATTGAGATGCCATTTTATGCTAAAATCTGTTTTCATCGTTGGTTTTACTAGATTTTTTTGCCATGCTTTCGGAGACAACTATGTGAAAACAAATGAAGATATTCCCGTACTGTCAGCAACACAAATGTTCGCCAAAGACTAGTTTCTGGCGATAAAAAGTTTATCTGGATATTCGCCACGGTTCTCGCGTGAGGAGTCAAATTAACACTGGGATGTCAAAAGCGACCAATTTTTAATTCCATTAGTTGCCTTGTTTTCCGAACCTTTGAAAATTAGGTCAACGTTGTACAGAATTATTCATCAATCAGCATGGACTCTAGTTTATGCCGGTATACTTTTTATGCGGATGTATGCGGGGGTTCTTTAGAAAGGACCCGCCAAACTACTGTGGGTGCTATTCTTGTAGACACGAACGTCCTGTTCTCTAAGCGGTAGCTGAGCTCCTTGTTTATTTGGCATTAGAATCGTTGAAGATTGTATAACCTGCACTATGTTAATCATTTTTGAAACTTAAATCAATATGTTTCAATCGAACTGGTACTGGAAACCTAACTCAACCGCTAGGTGACGTGGGCAGGTACATGAAAGCTTGTGCTGACGATAGTGCCACAGGCATCGGTGGCTGCAGTGAATTCATAATGTCGTCTTAAGATCGTGTGTGGTTGTAAGTTTGGTCCCTGGAAAATAAGTCGGCCAAACAGAAGCTCTTCTCGCGAGTCCAGACGCTGTCGAATGTCGTGTGGAACTTGCGGACCGGCGGCAGCGGATGGAAGACTGTCGTGCTTGCGTGTTTGCAGGAATTACAATTCTTCTGTCGCTGAGCGTGTTTCAGCTGATCGTCGCTGAGATGGTTCCGTCCACGTCAATGGCCGTCCCACTCGTCGGTAAGACTCCGACTCCTCATCTCTCTCCCTCCCTCTCTCTCCCTTTCTTTCACTGCCGTCACCGTATGGGCACATCAGACGGCGAACAGTGCGACCTAAGACTCGCAAATGGTGGACGACTGGGCGCCTCCTTCCACTTTTCTCCATCCCGCAACTGCATATTCTGCAATATTTTCCACCATCTGTCTGTCCCGTTGACATAACAATTGACTCCAGTTTTATAAACGACAAACATTGTTTTCGCGATTTTAGGAAATTTGCCGTAACTGTGGGCTGTACTTTATTTTCCCGTTGTATAATGCAGTTATATCTTTGTACAATAGCGCGATGCTTTGTATTCGTGTTTTTATACTTTAGAAAATTGATGTTGCAGTTTGTCAGTTATGGAAATGGAAGGCCAGCTTCGATGTAGAAACTCCCTCTCGAGCAATCAGCCACAACATTGTTTTTCTCCGTTTGCGTTTATTATGTATTATTGTACTGTGGCAAACAAATCCCCTCTCTCTGCTGTGTGTGCTGTGAGAAATGCCTAAAAGGCATTTCTCATGCGTCAGCTGAAAATGAATCGAACCGAAGTGCCGTGCTCTGTCTTTCATTGCGCACGCGCGAAATCAGATACCAGCTGGTATTTGTCCCAGATATCACGCTCGGTTTATTAGACTCTTAACGCGTACACGACCCTCGGCAACTACAGACGGACGGCCGCATAGGCCGGCACAAGGCGTGCGGACATCTTTGCTTGTTAGACACTTAACGCGGCCGTCGCTCGCACCTAGTCCGAACGTCGTCGGAAAGCTATTGCTTCGATCACGCCTTGTCGTTGTCGTCGTCTTAGTCGTCGTCTGTCGTTGTCGTTGCCGCCTGTCGTCGTCGTTGTTGTTGTCGTCTTTGTCGTTTCGGCGTCGGTCGTCTGTCGTCGTCGCGTCCTTGTCGTCGTCGTCGTTGTTGTCGTTGTTGTTGTTATCGTTGTTGTTGTCGTCGTCTTTGTCGTTTCGTCGTCGGTCGTCTGTCGTCGTCGTCGTCGTCGTCGTTGATGCGACGTCGCAATTGAATTCTGCTGCGTTGCGATTCGTCGACGTCCGGTAATTGGCGCGTATTTCCGCACTAATTAGCGGCTCGGAACCGCTAAAGCGTCGGCGCCACGTGGCTGCGTGCAGCATTATTCCTGATCAATTGTCGACCGTATGGATACGGCGAGATAACGTGCACGATAGCTTGAAAGAATGCATCGTCGATGGAACAATATCCGGCGAACGTCGACGATACCGGCTTAATTCCGAGCTGGAGCAGAGCGATATGACGTCCCCGTACTATGTTTGTCTCCAGTCTGGGAATAAATGTTTCACTCATTTTGAAAAATCCATGTAAATGCCGACATCTTCATTTGACTGTTATACTGCTTACTTACTGAAACAGCCTTAGTTGCAGCCATGCCTACTTCAGTTTAGAACGACACTCCCGTCAAAGAAGCCGTAGATTTAACAGCATTATTACTATTACTATACTGCGCTATTACTGTTATTAGGCGACATCGATGCTTGCAGTAATACCAGTTATTGCGACAGATATCACCGTAGCGTGTCAGTCACACTCGTGGTAAAGAGATGCACGATTGTAGAGTGAACTGCTGGTAATCACTAGCGTGATTATTGAGATTAATTTCTCGGACAGGCAAGAGGGTTTGACGGTGTCCTCTATAATCTGTGACCGTTAAGTGGATATGGTGTGGTTATGGTGGCTAAGTGCGCTAGATTAAGCTAAGCTTTAAGCTAAGCTTTAGAGCGCACTATAATATAACCTAACTTTTTACTTTACAATCGTTACAGCCAGCATGTTAGACTAGTTTAGGGTTAGTTGTCGGGGTTAGGGTTAGCATTTGGCAAAGTTGCTAAAACCGTAACACAAGTAATTGCAACACGCTGAGATTGTGTGGTGGAGTAGTATAGGACACCTGACGGTGGGCTGTATAGTCGAAAGCTTGTGCTTGCTTAGGCTATTGGTGACTTCGGTGAATTAGGTGAAAAATTCCCAGTGCTCAGGTATAGATGTAGATGGGCAATTCGATGAAAACATAAGCCACGACAGAAAAAATTCAAATCCACATAAACATAAAAATTTGGTATCAACAGAAAACAAATTATTCAGGCTTTTTAGCTGTGAAGTTAGTTTTTGAAAGCCGGGTTTGTAAAATTACTTAATTTATACTTAAAGTACCAGCTACTAAAGAGTCAAAAAATGCATCTTGCAATGACAAATTTTACAGAAAATGGTTGTATTGACCTGTGACAATAAAGCAGTTATTTCCAAAACGTGGTGTGGTTTAAAGATAACCTGTAGCAAAACAAACAAGAAATCTGAGCTAATGCTCATGAGACGCGCCACAGGATCAGTTTAATTTTGTACGCAGGTTGTCTTGGTCTATCTCCAGCATATTTCAGCGAAAATTCACTCTAAGTGTTCGCCACAGCCTAAAATAGCAAAAAATCACTTAAAACCCATATTTTTGGGGTTCAAGGTCGTTCAAGGTCAACTCAAAGGTGAACCTAGGGGGTCAAACCTTACACCGTTCAAATCTATGTTTAATGCCGAACATTTCATATACAGGTTGTCCTGGTCTATCTTGAATGGTTATCGGCGCAATTCAGTCTTAAAATATGTATTGCAGCTGAAAATCGCTGAAAATTCACTAAAAACCCCTATTTTGGGGGTTCAAGGTCGTTCAAGGTCATCGATGTTGGTACCACTGGAAAGCTCGTCGGCAGTGCTTGTTATGATAAGCAGCAAGTCAACATGCAACTGTTTTCATGCTAGATGAGCCAATAGTGGTAAAATAACGATTTCTACAGGGGGTACCCCTGTTTGATGCCCTCGTTTGAGGGGAATCTCCTCACCCAGCGGCACCAAATTACCTCCTAAGAAACTAGAGACTCTTGGCTATCATATGGTGAAGACACGGAGTGTCTATCTCACCTGGCCTTCAATCTGTACCGGGTCATTACGGATGGACAGACAGACAGAATTCCCATAGCTAGTACGCGCTCTCACCAGTGCCTGCCGGTACAGCTGTGGCGCGTAAAAAATTAAACCGATTTCAGTGACTTCGATCTGTGGCATACCATTGATAAAATTGGTGTCAATAATGTCACGTCAGACACTTTTGACAACAATTAGTTTTGTGCCGGAAAGTGCACAGTGAATTTGACAAATCAGACCATATATCGAAAGATGATCATTTTGGGGCATATCCCATATTCAGTTATTTCACTAGATATCAAATGTTCTATTGAATTCATAGTATCTGACGCATGGTGTCTGACGTGACACAATGCACTGTCATAGTTATTAGGAAGTAATAGCTGCTTGAATTTACTTATTTACCTTCTATCATTACTTAACATCTGGAGCCATTTCTGGCACACTGTTTCATTAAAAGGAAACAAAGTCCTGCATTTGAAACCACTAGGTCTTCAGTCTCCCAGCACACAGCACTCATACAAGTCAATTTTTCTGAAAATATTCTTCACAGTATCAAGATGAGATTCAGACTTCCCATTGGCATTACAGACACATTTCTGTGTTTACTTGTGTCATCTGGGTTGATAACACTAGTCACAGTTATGCTCTTGTTACTGATTATCTAAGTCATGACAAAATGCTGTGCTGTGTACAAGTTTCTTCAGGACATTTTGACTAAAATTAAGCAAAACCACCCAGCAGTTCTGAATGTGCAGTTCTTCTCTCATGGAGCAGCCTCGCAATCTAAACAAAAGTTTCTGTTCGTCAACCTTACTTCTCTCAAAGAAGAATATAAATTTGACACTGTGATGTGGAACGCCTCTATTTGTACAGACTAAAACCAGTCATGGGCACTTTGGACCTTGTGTTAGTGAGGTTTTGTCTACGTGATGTCTCGTTGCAATACGCGTGTAAAAACTGCACATCAGCACACAGTGTTTTGGTTTGTTTCAGGTCAAATAAACAAGAATGTCCTGCGTCAGTGTTTGTGTCTGGAACAGTTGAGCCAGATGCACTGATAGTGACGAAAGTGAATATAGAGCATACGTGTTCAGTACGGCAGCATTTTGATTGGTGTCACAAAGTGGAAATGAATGTCCCAGATGAGGCTAGCCAGACCGTTGATACACCATTCTTGTTTGATGTCCAAGACACTGGTGCTGCTCCTTTGTTGCAAGATACAAAGACTGCCAACATAACATTGAACGACATGTCAAACTGGTACCAACAAATTCAGCACAGTGACGATGCTCAGGATGAAATGCAGGTAACTGCAGCAACTGCAATGTTACTTGAAGTTTATTTTGATGTAACTGCTTGCTGGAAACAAATAATACACAGACAGTTGCATAGAGTCACTGGAGACTTGGAGTGACGTGAGGCATGAGAATGGACACTAGACAGATTCAGCTTTGCATGAGTGTTTAGCTATATGACTTGTCGAACCTACAAACATTTTTGTCATCACATCCTAAGTATGATGCACATTGAGTATATATTCTACAAACAAAGACCAAGCTCAGCGATATTGTGATCGTGCGTACGTTTATGCTGTATGCGGTGGTGCTCCATCAGTGCAAGATCCTCAGGTTCAAATGGCTGAGAGTACTGATGATGAACCTGCAATTATTGAAGACAATGAACCTGTAAATGTAAAACTGCTGTTGATGCTGCCTATATTTTACTCATGAACTGGATCTACCAATTTTTTGCAGCAGTTAGAATTTGAAATGATCGTCTTTGTACAGATTTCTACCAGCGTACTGAGATATGTTTGTAGCAATGTACACTTCGGTACTATTCCTGAATTGCATCTGCCAAGATTTCTGTAGTAATTGTAATAGGGATTTTTCATTGGTGCCTTCAGCTTCATTTTTGTAGTAATGTCTTGTTATGTGTTACTCATGTTCTGTCAAGTTTTTTTAGCTGTTGCAGACTGCAGTATTGATGTATATTTGTACTGTTTTGTACTGTTTTTTTTGTCAGTGTTATGATGATTTTAAAACAGTTTTTTTTTGCTTCTGCACATTTATCCATGGCAAGAGAAACAAGTGAATTGTGTGTTGAGCTAATGATCTTCTGTCATCAAATTTTTTTTTGTAGTAAACAAACAAGTGTACATTTTACAATTTACACTGCTGTTACAGATGTCTAGCGTGTTGCCCATAACTTGTAGAATTTGAAGGTCTGTGAGTCGTTTGACTCCAATTTGTCCTCGGCTAGAATACTGGAATAAAATTTGTTCTTTTAAACAGCACAGATCAACATCTTAATTCCCAGCACAGTGAAAGTTTTGCTCGTGCATTTGTTGTTGAAACATTCATCTTTGACAATAATTTTAATGTATATGGTGTTAGACTAATTCTTATTCCGATGCTTATGTACCCATTTGTTGCCCCACACATTAACATTGCACTCCTGCAGCAATCAATTGTCACTGTTGAATTGTGCCATAACAACTCTTGCATACGACTTCAAAGCATCCACATTTTTATTCCTGCACACTTTGCATGATTGGAAAGAGTTGGCAATTTACTTATTGTCTGTCCAGTGCAATGCACAGCATTGGACAGAGTATAAAATCACGTTAACGCGCATATGTAGACAAGATTGTGACGTTATTTATGGACCGATCTTCACCAAATTTGGAACATAGCTTCCCTGTATCCTACATTAGAAAGGATTTTTAAGCAGTTCGATCCAAAGTGTTATTACGCACATGTGCGACTGTCACAGCTGTCAAGTTTTGCACGGACGATGACATAGTTTTCGCAAAATAAAGTTGCTTCTGTGTGGATTATTTTGATGAAATGGCTAAATTAGTATTCGTTACAGTGTTCACCTGATAGCCTGTAATAGGTACACGCAATGTCTATTAAATTCTTTAATCTTGACCCAAACCCTAGCCCTTCACTCAGTGCATTCACTAGTGCTAAATATGACATAAATTTAGCTGAAGTATACCATTTATTTGTTGCTACTGAATGCAGCCCTGATTGGATTGAGATATCCTTGACCCTAGTTGTAATGCAAACTGTGTGGTCCTGGGCCTTGACTGCACTAGATGCACCGGATAATGTGGACATGTTTCATTCATGGCCTGGTGCAAATCATCGCAAACATTGTAGCTATCTTGAAATATGCCATGATATAGCCAACTGCAACCAGTTCTGAAAATTTGCTAGCAGGTGTTCTGTTGCATATGACCTCTAAAATTTGCACATCTCTAATGTTAAGCCTACCGGTATGAATAAAACAGTGTCATCATTAACAGTTTGTGGAAGATGACATTTGAAAAAAAGTCAACAATGCTTGGTTTACACCAATATGTATCTGAAGGTGAAACGAAAATACATTAAATACATCAATAGAACATCTATTTTGTTCACTTTATGTTCTGTACCGGAAAAGATTTGGAATAAAAATGTATGACAGATCAGAACATGGATATGCCTACAAGTTGTGATGTGTTTTGATATTACATATTTTGCTTGTATTTGGAATCACGACTAACAGCCATCAAAGGCTTATCCTCATTAGTCATCAACTTCCCATTTCTATCCTCATCTTAAAACTGAACTGTTTAGCAGGGCCTGTGGCGTTAACTTGCCTTAGCATGTTCGTGACAAATTTGCTATAAGAATGGCATGAACAGAAATTCTCGTACTGAACTAATGGTGTAACACTGTGTAGTGTAATTGTTGCAGTCTGTGGCTGGTGCTGAAATGGCAGCTGAAGCACGTCCATCAGCCAGTTCTGCTGTAGAGTCGCAGTCACAGAGTGTGATTGTTATTGGTGACGACAGCCAACACGCTACCAAGCAGGACATTAATGAGGAGCTTAATGCCAGGCAGTCAAGGCTAGATGCAGAGACTGTACACAGTACTGAAGACATCAGTGAGGAGCCAAATGCCAACAAGGACACAGACACCGACAGCATATGTAGCATTGAGGAGATCAGTCAGACTAATGCTCCGAAGCCAATGCCAGACACTACAGAGAGTGTACACGACATTGAAGACGTTACAGAGGAGCCTAACGCTAAGAAGCCAAGGCTAGATGTTACAGAGACTATATGCTGTACCGGAGAGAGTAGTGAGGCTAGTGTGAAGAAGCCGAGACTGTACACAAAGAGCATACTGCGCAGCCCTGAAGTCAGCACTGAGCCTGTTGACAGGCAACGACGCAACAAGTCAACGTCTGCCTGCGTCCTGCTCGGTCTTGTCAAGTCTCGAGTGCGTAAACTTGTAGCCGATAGACAAACGGCTGACAGCAGCTCTGATGCTCCTACTGCACCGCTGAGTTCACAGACCTCGTCAGCTACGTCTAGCCCCAAGGTCCGCACGCCCCCTAGTGAGTATATCTTCTTCTTTTCATATTTTTAACTGTCCTCAATCCGAGTCTGCGGGTTGGTTGTGCTCTCCATCAGGCCCATAACTAGGGGGAATTCAGGGTGACATTTCGAACCACCCACGGGACGAAAAAGTTCTGATTTTCAGAACATTAACTTTTCAGCCTGTGCAGAAATGTGTGTAGCTCTACGGTCGGTGTACTGTAACAATTCTGCACGTTTGGCTTCATGTATATTAGGCCTATTCCACTAGGCACAACTCGTCCTTTATGAATGGACTAGGCACTAGGCAGACCAACTTGATCCAATTTCGCAATGCCACTTAATAATGTAACATAAGCCAGGCAAACAATAACATTTAGGCCAAAGTTGTTTGGCAACAGGCTGCACTGAAACTGCCACATCTGGTCATTTCGTTGACAGGAATCTCTGTTAGTAAAATCTTTATGCTGATACTTTCTGCCGATAATTTCAGCCAATATCAAGGCTCAACCACAAATAATGTTCCCTGCAGTGCGCCACTAACCCTGTGCCTGTGATCAAATCAGTGCTAAAACGCACCATTTCAGCGTAAAAATTCGAAAAAAAATTTATCCCCATGGGGAGGGGATGCCCCTCCCCGCAACTCACCCCTTTAAGTGTGAAAATCAGTTGAAAATTGTTTCAGAAGATAATTTTCGCATATGTGTTTATTCTGATTATAGTGATTTTTGAAAACTTATATTTCACAAGGTAGTGTAGCAACGCAGTTATGGCATGGTGTGATATTTGATAATCGTGTTATTGCAAATTTTCCACAGAATGTGCCAGTAAAAGAGTTTTAAAATCGGTTAATATTTGGCGAAAATATGGACAAAGTGGGACGTTTTTTTTTGAGACGCAGTGTAGTTACTGTTTATACTTTCTTCATGTGTACTAAGAAATTATTTTTCTTTGTTTAAATGCAGATTTCCCGCAGTACCTTTGGCTTTCTTGCATGGTCAACAGTGTTCTCTTCGTAATCCATATGGCTTCTTGCCGACTGCCGAGTTATTTTTATCCTTGACACAAGAATGGCCATACGGCGTACATATTGTATTAATTGACAGAACAGTGATTATGTTCTTTATTGTTGTGTCATGTTTACTCGTTAATTCCATCATGTACTATGTCTGAGATGGTTGTATGCAACATGTTGTTGTGATGCTACAGTTGCTCGGACGCCAAAGTTATCTCAGACTGGCACTCAAAGTGACTGGAATAAACCGTTTGAGTTAGGTAAGCGAATTCTGTTTGAGTTTGTAAGAGGTGTTTGTGGACATGTGCTTTTACGCCGAGGGGTAAAGCTCCGCTTTTAGTAGGTGTATTAGTTTAAATACTTTTGACAGAGTCTTGTGATGAGAGACTTGGTTGATTGGTCGATGAAATACTCATGTTTATTGCCTCTTACTGTGACATGGATATGGCTTTGCCGTTAGCTGGAATACAACATTGTCATTTCTGGCGAGGAGTGCTGACAAGTGATTGCAATTTTGGGATCCCGAATTCTGTGATCCCGGCCGTTTTCGCCAATCTTGAATCCTGGGATTGGCAGCATCCCAATCCTGGGATTCCAGGATTACAACAAATTGTTAAAGTAGTAGTTTTTGACTGTTGGATGATAAAATAACAATTCTAGCCATCTCATAAAATATCTCATGCTTGCAAGAGTCCATGCTGATCACTGTAAGTTGCATTTTGACAATCACAGTCTCTCCCTGCACTTCGGTATATTTACTGGTAGGGGCTACTGCATCCTACTCATGAAATAGCTCAAGTATCTTATAAGGCTACTGTATGCGTACTAAATAATGACCAATCTGTAAGCCTAATCCCAAAAATGGGATCCCGGGATTACAAATTTCCTAATCCTGGATGACGGGATTGAGAAATCAATCCCGGGATTGCAATCACTAGTGCTGGGTATATACAGTAACGCTAATATGCTGTTCAAAATAGTTAGTTTTGAGGTGACGTTTGAAGAGACCAGCATATTTTGTGTAAATGATCAGGAAGAGTGTTCCAAGCAGCAGGTCCTCCAAAGCGGAAGCTGTTCCCTCCAAACTTGGCTCTTATACTTGGCTTAGCATAGACAGCTTTGTCTTGAGTTTAGTTAGTTGTGAAACGGTGTGCTGTGGTTGGTGGTTGTGCAGGCTGGCGTAGGGAAGTGGTTCACCGTGGTGCCTCCAGTAAGCAGCAGACCACGCCGGCATCATCCAAGCCTGCTGTTGATATCTACTACTTCTCACCGAGCAACGTCAAACTCGTAAGCCTAATGTCTGTGAATAAACTTGTCAGTTGGAACAGCAACTAATAATAAATTCATTACATTACAGCCTTTATTTACTGATTTGTTG